>Ga0208030_1000302_pt1 | contig 36055 bp, 29 predicted proteins | sample MalvirDeepMed_M9_FD_184246 | JGI IMG/M metagenome (GOLD analysis project Ga0208030, IMG submission 184246) | Marine viral communities from the Global Malaspina Expedition - Malaspina viral metaG DeepMed_M9 (SPAdes) (version 2) | ecosystem: Environmental > Aquatic > Marine > Oceanic | place...
CGCTCGACCAGATCAGTGAGCTGGTCGTTATCCAGGCGGTGCAGATTGAGAATGTCCTCGCGGTAATCCAGCGCCTTGTTGGTGTTATCCCAAATCAGATCTTCAATGGGGTACACCTCGGAGTAGCCTGGCACCAGAATCCGGCACACCGGCGCGCCCAGGTCTTCGTGGACCGCCATGTACACTTCCGCGCCCAGCTGTTCAAAAATGCCAAACAGCGTATTGGCCTCTTCTTCGTTGCTGCCGGAGAAGTCCCATTCACTGAATTCAAAATCAGGCTTGGCACTAAAGAAACGCCACGACACCACGCCGAAAGAGTCGATAAAGTGTTCTACGAAGTTGTTCGGCTCGGAGACGGTTTGCGAGTTAAATGTCGGCAGCGGCAGGTCGTTAAAGCCTTCAAAGCTGCGCCCTTGAAGCAGCTCGGTCAGGCTGCGCTCCAGCGCCACCTCAAAGCTTGGGTGGGCACCAAAGGAGGCAAACACACCGCCGGTGCGCGGGTTCATTAGCGTCACGCACATGACCGGGAATTGCCCACCCATGGAGGCATCCTTCACCAGCACCGGGAAGCCTTGGGCTTCCAGGGCATTAATGCCCTCTACAATGTTCGGGTACTTGGCCAACACTTCTTGGGGTACGTCGGGCAGGGTCAACTCCTGTTCGAGGATCTCCCGCTTCACCGCCCGCTCGAAAATTTCAGATAAACACTGCACCTGAGCTTCCACCAGGGTATTGCCCGCGCTCATACCATTACTGAGGAACAGGTTCTCGATCAGGTTGGAGGGAAAGTAGACCGTTTCTCCGTCGCTTTGGCGCACAAAGGGCAGCGAAACGATGCCCCGGTCTTCACGGCCCGAGTTGGTATCGATCAGGTTCGATCCACCCAGCTCGCCTTCTGGGTTGTAAATCGCCAGGCAGTGCTCGTCGAGAATGCCTTCCGGCAGCTCGTCATTCGGCCCCGGCTTGAACCACTTCTCATTGGGGTAGTGCACGAATTCGCTGTTCGCGATCTCTTCACCCAAGAATTGATCGTTGTAGAAGAAGTTGCAGCTCAAACGCTCGATGAACTCGCCCAGCGCCGAACAGAGCGCGCTCTCTTTGGTCGCGCCTTTGCCGTTGGTAAAGCACATGGGCGAGGCCGCATCGCGGATATGCAGCGACCACACGTGGGGCACGATATTGCGCCAGGAGGCAATCTCGATCTTCATGCCAAGGTCGGCCAAAATGCCGCTCATATTGGCAATGGTCTGCTCCAGCGGCAGATCTTTGCCTTCGATGTAGGTGCTGCTCCCCTCCGGCGCGCCCATCAGCAGCGCTTGGGCGTCCTCATCGATGTTCTCGACCACTTCAATCTGGAACTCGGGGCCGGTCTGAACAACCTTCTTCACCGTGCAGCGGTCGATGGAGCGCAGGATGCCTTCGCGATCCTTTTCCGAGATATCTTCCGGCAGCTCGACCTGGATTTTGAAGATCTGCTTGTAGCGGTTTTCCGGGTCAACGATGTTGTTTTGCGACAGGCGAATGTTCTCGGTGGGAATATTGCGCGCGTTGCAGTACACCTTGACGAAGTAGGCGGCACACATGGCCGACGACGCCAGGAAGTAGTCAAACGGGCCAGGGGCCGAGCCGTCGCCCTTGTAGCGAATCGGCTGGTCGGAGATGACCGTAAAATCGTCGAACTTGGACTCCAGGCGGAGGTTGTCGAGATAGTTAACTTTGATTTCCATGAGCGGGCATCCGGAGTAATGGGTGTGCCTAGTGCCGATGCATCAGGCGAATGGCGGCCATTATCCAGTTTTTTGCCCGCTTCGTCTTGGGCAGTCGCGTGAATCGCTTATTGCGGCTCCAGCAAGAACGGCAGCGACTCCTCTAGCAGCAGGTCAGGAATCTCTTCGGCGATATAGTGCCCGCAAGGCAGCGCTCGTACTCCGCCAGCGCTTCTAGGGCGAACGGTGCCATGCCCGCGCTGCGGGTGCCCATCCGATAGGCAGTATCGACGCCGTTAACGCGGCGTGTCTGTTTTTCAAGCCCTTCAAACATGGCTAGCTCCTCGCGGATAGATGATGCTCTTCATTCGACGACTTCTTGTAACCGTTCGATCAGAAAGTCTTTCAGCGCGACCACCGCGGGAGTGAGCGACAGCCGATGCGGGCAGACGAGATACAGCGGCGCGGGCTCGGTAGAAAACGAGGCCAACAGCGCCACCAAGCGGCCTGCATCGAGGTCTGCCTGAACATCGAGGCGAGATTTATAGGCAATGCCCTCTCCCGCCAGTGCCCAGCGGCGCACACACTCGGCATCGTCGCTCACTCGATTGCCCTGCACGCTGATACGCTCACTGCCGAACTGCCACTGGTTGTGCACCCGCTCACCCAGGTTGAAGCAGAGGCAGTTGTGCTGGCATAGCGCCTCCGGCGTGGCAGGCTCGCCGTGGCGCGCGATATAGCTTGGCGCTGCGCACACCGCCCGGTGGTTATCGCTTTTTAGCGGCAGGGCTACCAGGCTGGAATCCTCCGGCACGCCGTAGCGCAGGGCAATCTCCACCGGCTGGCGAAACAGGTCGCTCACCCGGTCACTCACCCGAAGCCGCAGGCGCAGCTGCGGATGCCGCGCCATAAAGCGATCCAGCCAGCCCAGCAGCACGTTGCGGCCCAGATCAGACGGCATGGAGAGGCTGAGCTCTCCCGCTATCTCCTGGCGCTCGCGGTGCAGTTCTTTTTCCCCTTCGGCAAGGGCACTCAGCGCCGTTTTCGCATGCACCAAATAGTGCGCCCCGGCGGGCGTTAGCCGCAAGCTGCGGGTAGAGCGCACCAGCAGCCGCGTGCCTAGCGCGTCTTCAAGCCGTTTGATCGCAACGCTGGCCACCGCTGGGGTAATCGCCAGCTCCCGCGCGGCAGCGGAAAGGCTGCCGTGCTCGGCGGCGTAGACAAGCACGTTTAGGTCATCGGTACGCATGGGTCGATGGCGCCCTTATTTTCAAAGAAAATGAGAAACTGTTAGCTACATTAGCCCTCTTTTTCATAAAACGACACCCAGGCATGATGACGCCATTCATCATCCTTTAGAGAGCCACTATGAAAGCATTTGCGTTTACCAAAAGCCTGCCGATCGACCACCCAGACGCCCTGCACGCCGTCGAGCTGCCACTGCCCACCCCTGAGCCCCACGATATTCGTGTCGCGGTGAGCGCAGTTTCCGTCAATCCGGTAGATGCCAAGGTGCGCAAGAGCGCGCTGCCCGAAGGCGGCGAGCCTCGCGTGCTGGGTTACGACGCGGTGGGCGTGGTCGATGCCGTGGGCAGTGCGGTCACTCGCTTTCAGCCGGGTGACCGGGTGTGGTACGCGGGCAGCATCGCACGCCAAGGCTCCAATGCTGAGTACCAGTTGGTCGATGAGCGCATCGCCAGCCTAGCGCCGAAGAGCCTCTCCGACGCCCAGGCTGCCGCCCTGCCGTTAACCGCCATTACCGCCTGGGAACTGCTGTTCGACCGCCTAGAGCTGGGCCTGCGCGACACCCAAGGTAAAACCCTGTTAGTGGTAGGCGCTGCGGGGGGTGTTGGCTCGATTCTGATTCAGCTCGCCAAGCAGCTCACCGATATCACCGTGATTGGGACAGCCTCACGCCCGGAAAGCCAAGCCTGGGTCACGTCGCTCGGCGCCGATGCGGTGATCGACCACCGCCAACCGCTGGATGAAGCGCTCAAAGCCGCAGGCTATGAGCAGGTGGATATGGTGGTCAGCCTCAATCAAACCGATCACCACTTCGAGGCGATCATCAATGCTCTAAAACCCCAGGGCAAGCTGGCGCTGATCGATGACCCGGAACTGATCGATGTGCGCAAACTCAAGCTCAAAAGCCTGTCACTGCACTGGGAGCTGATGTTCACGCGGCCGCTGTTTACCACCGAGGACATTGCCAAGCAGCACGACCTATTGAGCGAAGTCGCCGCCATGGTGGATAGCGGCCGTTTAACCACGACGCTGGGCGAGGTGCTTGGCCCCATCACTGCCGATAACCTAACGCGTGCCCACGCGCTGATTGAGAGCAACCGCACCGTGGGTAAGCTGGTATTAGAGGGCTTCTAACCACGTGCACCGCTTATTTTAAGCAGGTGTGAGGGGCGAGCCGTTGCACTCTTGGGCGCAAGGCGGCACATTAGCCGCCACCGCCCAAGAGTCACGCCTATGCACGATGAATTTGTGGCCAATTTGCGCCTGCTGTGCAGCTACTACCCCTCTATTGCCGACGTGTGCCTTCGCCTGCCCATCAACCGGGCGCAGTTCAACCGCCACCTCAGCGGACGCTACTACCCCAGCCATGCCGCGCTCCAGCGTATTTGCCACTTTTTTGGCGTCACGCCGGACGACATTGCCCTGCCCCACCACGATTTTCGGGCGCTGGTACAAACCGGCCAGCTCAATGCCGACACCGCGAGCACCTCTCTGCTCGCCGCCGTGAACAACGACGTGTCTAGCGGTGATTACCACTTCCGCGCTCGCCATTGATGTATCGCCTGCTAGCGTGGCACCAGCACTTGATCGAACAAAATGGCCTCGAAGTGTTCCATAGGGGCCAGAGATTTGAGTGTTTTAGCCCGCAGAATCGCCCCTTCCCATCCGGAGAGAATAAAGCTGGCCAGCGCCTCAGGCGGGATGGCGGCATTGATCGTGCCGTCGGCTTGGGCTTGGCTCAAGCAGGCCACAAAGCGTTTTTCCCAACGCTGAAACACCAAATTCAGGGCATCACGGAAGGTATCACTCTGGCCGGAAAGCTCCTGACCGAGATTACCGATCAAGCAGCCGGTGATGTGATCGCAGTCGAGCATATGGGCGCGCCCGGTGGCAAAGTAGCGGCGCAAACGCTCCAGGGGCGGCAGGGCGGGGTCTTCCAGCAGCGCCGCTAACGACGCATCGTAATCGTCGGCAAAGCGCTCGATGACCGCCAAACCGAAGTCTTCTTTGCTGGAAAAGTAGTGGTAGAACGAGCCTTTGGGGACACCGCAGGTTTTTAATACAGCATTGATACCCGTCGCATTATAGCCCTGCTGGGCAATCAGCTCGGCACCAGAATCAATGAGTTTGTCGCGGGTGGCGGTGTTTTTCATAACGTCATACAGACCAGGGAGTCTATGGCTTTTCACATGAATGATGGCAGCTATTACTTGCTGCGTCAGCGTTTGGTGCAAAAAAGCCCCGTCACGTCGGGTTGCACACTTTTTGCACAAAGCTTACCTAATCGCTGCGTGGCAATCGGTGATGCTAGCATGATACGCGCTCTTTTCTGGAATTTTTGCTCTCAGCCAACGGATAACACCCGTCCATGACCCCCTCTCGCTCTTACGCTTTTTCTCAGCAAGGTCGCATCGGCTTCGGTGCGCTGGCAGCGCTATTGGTGTTTGCCGGTGGTTTAGCCCTCGCTTGGTGGATCGTTAGCCAGCCGCCACGGGTCGAGCGCCGCCCGCCGCCTCCGCCAACGCCGCCCGTGGTCGATGTCATCACCACGGAACAGCAGGTGCAGTCACCCACGCTGAACGGCTTTGGCCGCGTTGAGGCAGAAAAATCCACCGAGCTTGCCAGCCGCGTAGCGGGCCAGCTAGAGCGCTTTGGCGATGGCGTGCTGCCTGGGCGAGTCGTGGAGCAAGGGGAGCCTGTGGCCCACATCGACCAAGCCGACCTGCGCTTAACGCTAGAAGACGCCGAAGCCCAGTTGGCGAATGCCCAGGCGCAGCTCGCCTTAGAGCAGGCCGAGCAGCAGCGCGCGCGCAGCGAGTACGAATCCTTTGGCCGCCAGCTCAGCGCCGAACGCCGCGCGCTGGTGCTGCGTGAACCACAGCTCCGTCAGGCCCAGGCTCAACTGACCCAAGCCCGCGTGGTGCGTGACCAAGCGGCGCTCAACCTAGAGCGTGCGACCTTAACCGCCCCGTGGCGCGCCATGGTGCAAGAGCGTTTGGTGGGCGCTGGCAGCCTGCTGAGCCAAGGCACCGCCGTGGTGAGTTTGGTCGGCGTCGAGCAGTTCTGGGTGCGCGCCTCGCTGCCGGGCGAAACGCTGGATTGGCTCTCGCCGGGGGGGAGCGTCACGCTGACCAGCCAAGGCTGGCCAGAAGGTGCCTCACGGGAAGGCACGTTGCTCTCTATTCTGCCCAACCTCGAAGAGAACGGCCTGCAGGCCCAGCTGTTGATTGCCGTGGATGATCCGCTGGCGCTCAACCAGGACGGCCCCGCCCTGCGCTTGGGAGATGTGCTGCGCGTGGCGTTTCATACCACCGCCGAAGAGCCCTTGATTGCGCTGCCCTCAGCCGCACTACGCCCCGGCGAGCAGGTGTGGTGGGTGGATGACGAGAATCGCCTGCAGAGTACCCAGGTCACACTCGCCTATCGCGGCCAGGAAGAAGTGCTGATACGCAGCGGCCTGGAGCCCGGTCAGCGGGTAGTGACAGCCGGGCTGGCCCAACCCCGAGAGGGCCAGGAAGTGCGGATTCGCCAGCGTGGCGATACCCCCGCTCAGGATGAGGGAGCGGCTCAATGATGCGTAAAGGCCCGCTGGCGTGGATGGTCGATCACGGCGTCGCCCCCAACCTGATGATGGTACTGTTTATCGTCGGCGGGTTAATGGCCTCACTGGCGATCAAAAAAGAGGTGTTTCCCGAATTCGAGACGGAAATCGTCCAGGTCACCATCAGCTATCCGGGCGCTACGCCAGAGGACGTCGAGCAGAGCCTGCTGCTGCCGGTCGAGGCCGCGATTGCCGATGTGGAAGGCATCGATGAACTGACCGCCAGCGCCAGCGAAGGCAGCGGGGTGGTCAGCGCCACGCTGATTGATGGCGTGGACGTGATGCGGGCGTATCAGGATATTCAGCAATCCGTGAACGCCATCACCACCCTGCCCGCCGCCGCCGACCCGCCCCGCTTCACCCTGGCAGGCCGCTCGCGCAGCGTGGTCAGCCTTCAGGTGTATGGCAACGTGGGCTTGGCCGCGCTTCACGATGCGGCCGAGAACGTACGCGCCGAGCTGCAGGCCACCAGCGGTATTTCCCGCGCCGAGCTTTCCGGCAACCGCGAACGGGAAATCCAGGTTCATTTGGATGACGAGGCCATCGAGCGCTACGGGTTGGATCATCAGCAGTTGGCGAGCCGCATCGCCGAGGAAGCGCTGGACCTTGCCAGCGGCCAGCTCACAACCGACGAGGGTGAGTGGCTGATTCGCTACCAGGGGCGGCGCAACAGCGCCGAGGAGTTTGCCGAACTGCCTATCTTAACCACCGCCCAGGGTGCGCCCGTTATGCTCGGCGATATCGCCAGAGTGAGCGAAGGCTTTGCCGAAACCGACCGGGAGGAGTTTTACAACGGTCAGCCAGGGCTATCGGTAGATGTGTATCAAATCGGCGACCAAACGCCCACGAGTATTTCTAATGCGGTTTACGGTGAGTTAGAGCGGCTGCAAGCCAACCTGCACGATGGCGTCAGCCTGGACGTTTCACGGGATAGCTCGGAAGTTTACGAAGACCGCCTCAGCCTGCTGCTGAAAAACGCCTGGATGGGGCTAGCGCTGGTACTGATTTTGATGGCGCTGTTTTTAGAGGCGCGGCTGGCCTTTTGGGTTACGCTAGGCATTCCCACGGCGTTTTTAGGGGCCATGCTGTTTCTACCCTGGGTCGGCGTGTCGCTCAATATGATGTCGATGTTCGCCTTTATCATCGCCCTCGGCATCGTGGTGGATGACGCCATCATGGTGGGCGAAAACATCTACAGTTACCGAGAGCAGGGCTACTCGCTGCGAGATGCGGCGGTTAAAGGCGCTCAAGAAATTGCCACTCCGCTGACCTTTGCCATCCTCTCCAATATCGTCGCGTTTCTACCGCTCTTGTTCCTGCCGGGATTTCTGGGGCTGATTTTTGCCACCGTGCCGGTGGTGGTGATTACCGTGTTTATTATCTCGCTAGTGGAAGCGCTGTTTATTCTGCCCGCCCACTTGGCCCACGCCAGCAAGCCCCGCCAAACGCCCGCGTGGCAGCGGCCCATCGAAGCGGTGCGACTCAGTATGCAGCGCGGTTTGCATCACTTCACCTATCAACAGTTTGAGCCTCTGTTACAGCGCGCGCTCAATCAGCGCCTGCTCACGGTCTCTATTGGCGTCGCCATTCTCTGCGTGACCATGGCCTGGGCGATGAGCGGGCGGTTAGGTTTTTCTCTGATGCCTCGGGTCGAGTCTGATCAGGTGCAAGCCACCGTCACCTTGCCGATTGGCAGCCATATCAGTGTAAGTCGCGAGCTAAGCCAACAGCTCCTCGATGCCGCCGCACAGCTCAGCGAGCAGGAAGAGACGCTCACCTTCAACAGCACCCGCAGTAGCCTAGATGGCGAAAGCCTGGAAGTGCGTTTGGATATCGCGCCGGAAAGCCTGGATGCCTGGCCTCCTTCTCGCATTGCCCAGGAGTGGCGGGATCTCACTGGGGATCTGTTAGGCGCGCAGTCAGTGCGCTTTGAATCTGACTTTGGCGGCCCCGGTAGCGGGGCGGCGCTGAGCCTGCGACTCTCCCACCCCAATACCCAAGTACTAGAAGACGCCGCCGCAGGTTTGGCAGAACGGTTGGCAGAGTATGGCTTAACCGATATCGACAGCGGCCTGGGCGATGGCAAGCCACAGCTAGAGATGCGTCTCTCCGCCGAAGGTCGTTCACTCGGGCTAACCGGCAGCGACCTCGCCCAGGCGCTGCGCGGCCCGCTGCAAGGAGCCACGGCGGTGGAGCAGTTCATCGGCCGCCAGGAGGTGAGCGTGGAAGTGCGCTTGCCAGAGCAGTCGCGCAACAGCCTTAGCGAGCTGTACCGCCTACCGGTCAGAACCCCCGACGGGATGAGCGTGCCGCTCTCTAGAGTCGCGGATATCACTCTGAGCCAAGCCTCTAGCAGCCTGCAGCGTATCGATGGGCGGCGGATTATCACCGTCACTGCCGATTCAGAGGGCGACCAAGCGATTAACCAAGTGCTCGCCACCCTTCAAGAAGAGGTCTTCCCCACGCTCAGCAACACCTGGCCAGGGCTTGAAGTGAGCATGGGCGGCCGCCAACAGGATACCGCCGACAACCTCGCCACCCTGCGTAACGCCATGTGGCTGATGTTAGCCGCCCTCTATGCGCTGCTCGCTATTCCGTTCAGAAGCTACCTACAGCCGCTGTTGGTGATGGCCGCAATTCCGTTTGGTATCGTCGGTGCCGTGGGCGGGCATATGCTGATGGGCTTTGGGCTGTCGATCATCAGCCTATTAGGTATGCTAGCGCTCTCCGGCGTGGTGATTAACGATGCGTTGGTGTTGATCGACTACGCTAACCGTAAGCGACGGGAAGGCATGGCGCCTCGCGAAGCGATTGTGGCCGCCGCCACCCGACGCTTGCGGCCGATTATGATGACCACGCTGACCACATTCCTGGGGCTTGCGCCGATGATTCTGGAAACCTCACGCCAGGCACGCTTTATGATCCCCATGGCGATTTCGCTAGGCTTTGGCATGCTCTTCGCCACCCTGATTCTGCTGCTGGTAGTGCCCTGCCTCTATTTAGGGCTGGAAAACCTACGTGAACGGTTAAGCGCCCCGCGCCAGCCTAGCCAGCAGGGCATAAACTAATGAGTAGATGGACCCGACTGCGTCAGTGGCGGCCCTCACGGCTGGGGCTAAAGCTGTTTGTGGCAATTTTAAGCGTTAACGTGGCCATCGCGGCGAGCGTGTTTCTGGCGGTCTCGTACAGCATCGACCGGGGGTTTTTAGAGTATCTCAACCAATCCCAAGAGCGGCGCGCCACCCTACTGGCCGATGGACTCATTACCCGCTGGGAAACCCAGGGCGACTGGGCTTGGTTAGAAGCGTCGCCAGAGCGCTGGCCCTACATCGTCCGGTTCGAGTTGGGCCAAGAGCATCGTGATCGCCCTTCTCCCTTGGGCGAGGCACAAGACTTCGCACTGCGCGATAGCGACGGAGAGTATGTGATACCGCCGACGGATACCCCGCGTGGCTCAATGGGCTGGCGCTGGCTAACGCTGTATAGCGATATGACCCCAAGCGGCCAGCGAGAAGCGATTGGCGCGCTGGGTTTTCGCCCGCCGCAGGAGATGATGGAGCGCATGGAGAGCCGCTTTCTGGAGCGCCAGCAGCGTAACCTAGTGCTAATCGTGATCTCGCTAGGGCTGGCCTCGCTGCTGCTGGCAGGCGGGCTCTCCTGGTGGCTGGGTCGGCGCACCCGCGCCCTGGCCGGGGCTACGCTGCGCTTAACCGAAGGCGACTACCACACCCGCCTGCCAGAGCGTGGTAAAGACGAGCTTTCCCGCCTTGCCCGAGATTTCAACGTGCTGGCCGCCACGCTTGAAGCCAGCCGTGAAGCCCGCGCCCGCTGGGTCTCGGACACCGCCCATGAGCTGCGCACCCCACTGGCCGTGCTGCGGGGTGAAATTGAAGCCATGCAGGACGGCATCCGCCCGCTGAACCAGGAAAACTTAAGTTCGCTGGCTCAGGAAGTGGCTCAGCTAGAGCGCTTAGTAGCCGATTTACGCCTGCTCTCCCAAAGCGATGCGGGCGCGCTGGATATCCAGCTTGCCCCCATGAATCTCAGCGAAAGCCTGGAAAGCCGCCTGAACGACGCCGACCGCTGGCTGGAAGAGAGCGGCCTGACCCTCACCACGGCCCTGGCCGATGATGTGATGATTCGTGGCGATGCCCAACGACTACGCCAGCTGTGGAGCAACCTGCTGGATAATAGCTGTGCCTACACCCAGCCGCCTGGAAAGCTAAGTGTTTCCCTTATCTGCGAACGGGGCGACGCGGTGATTACCTGGCAAGATAGTGCCCCCGGAGTTCCTGAAGAGGAGCTGTCACGTTTAACCGAGCGGCTCTACCGGGTGGAGGGTTCGCGCAACCGCGCCAGCGGTGGCAGCGGCCTGGGGCTTTCTATTGCCAGCGCGCTGGTAACGGCTCATGGCGGCACGCTCACACCCAGCGCCTCGGCGCTGGGTGGCTTAACTTGGACCCTACGGTTGCCACTGTTAACCGCCTCTTAAACGACCATAAGCGAGCTGACTATGTCTCAGAGTGATTCACATCCCGACGCATTACCTCAAGATGGTTTACCCCAAGACGCTTCCCTGCTGATCGTTGAGGATGAGCCCAAAATCGCCCGCCTCATGGCCGATTACTTACAAAGCAATCATTTTGCGCCCAGCATTATCAGCCACGGCAATGAGGTGATCCCCTGGCTCACTCAGCATTCGCCTGAACTGGTGCTGCTGGATGTTATGCTACCGGGCAAAGATGGCCTGACGCTGTGCCGGGAAATCCGTGAACAGTGGCCCAAGCTCCCCATTATCATGGTCACCGCCAAGGTAGAAGAGGTAGACCGGCTGCTGGGGCTAGAGTTAGGCGCAGATGATTACATCTGCAAACCTTTCAGCCCTCGTGAAGTAGTGGCACGTGTTAAGGCCGTGCTACGCCGCAGTCATGCCGCTGCACAGGCAGCACCCACCACCACCGCCCCCAAAGCGCCCATCACGCTAGATGAAGAGGGCTGGCAGGCACTGGCCGACGGCCAAGATTTAGGCTTAACAGCGGTCGAGTTTCAGTTGCTGCGCGTGATGATGCAGTCTCCAGGACGCATTTTCAGCCGCGAGCAGTTGATGGATCATATGTACCGTGATAACCGCATCGTTTCCGAGCGCACGGTGGATAGCCATATTAAGAAGCTGCGCAAAAAAATCACCGAAGCCCTACCCGACCAAGAGATCATTCGCTCGGTTTACGGAGTGGGTTATAAGTATCAGCCGGAAGGATGAACCACTACTGCTATTGAGAAGGTCACGGTTGTTGCACACTTTATGCAAACGATTTACACCAATCCCATTAATACTGACATCGTCAAATTACCATGTATTCATTAAGAACGAGGTATGCCATGAAGATGTCACTACGTCAGCTATTTGCTCCTGCTTTGCTTGCAGTGGCCATCACTCCGCTAGCCTTTACCGCCCAGGCAGACAACCATGAAGGCCGTGGCATGAACCGGGAAGCGATGATGGAGCGCATGGAAGAGCGTCGTCAGGAAGTGTATGAACGTGCAGAGCTAAGTGAAGATCAGCAAACGGCGCTTAATGAAGCCCACGCTGAGCACCGCGAAGCCGTGCTTGCCCTGCGTGAAGAGCATCAAGCCCGTGTCGCTGAGATTTTATCGGAAGAAGAGCAGCAGGCACTGCGTGATGCAATGCACGAAATGCACGCTGAGTACCGTCAAGAGCATGGCCATGGAGAGCGAGGCAAGCGCGGCCACCATGACGATTCAGCTAATGAAATGGACGCAGAAGAAGCCGCTACCGAGTAAGCGTTTATTTAGCGTCAAACCCACTCTACACGCCCAGCCTAGCTGGGCGTGGTTGTTTCTATACGCCTGTTGGCATCTTTTTTACCGCCCTGATGCGTTAGCCATTGGCTTGAAGTGAATGCCTAAACCGCGTATTTTATTTGAACGTTCATTCAAAAATAACGTATCACTCATCTTTGTCTTAACAACAGGAGTCCGCCTCCATGGCGAAAGACAACCCCGCTCTCCCCTCACGAGACCGCCTAAACCCCGTGGTTTTCCACGGCAGCGTCGCGGGGATTCTCGTGTTTCTTATCGTGACGATGCTGTTCACCGAACAAGCAGGTGCCTTTTTTGATGCGGGCCTTGCCTGGGTAAGCAAAACGTTTGGCTGGTACTACATGCTAGCGATCGTGGCCTACCTCGTGTTTGTGGTGTTCATCGGTATGTCGCGCTTTGGCAGTATTCGGCTTGGGCCCGACCACTCCCGCCCTGAGTTTTCGTTGCTGTCGTGGTCAGCCATGCTGTTTGCTGCTGGCATTGGTATTGACCTGTTGTTTTTCAGCGTAGCCGAGCCGGTTGCCCACTACTTGGCACCGCCCGACTTAACGCCTGAAAGCCAAGAGGCCATGCGCAACGCCGTCGTGCAAACCTATCTGCACTGGGGCCTTTCCGGCTGGGGACTGTACGTGCTGACGGGCATGGCGCTGGCTTATTTCAGCTACCGCCATCGCTTGCCGCTGGCTATTCGTAGCGCGCTTTACCCACTGCTGGGCAAGCGCATTCACGGCCCGATTGGTAACGCGGTCGATATTACGGCGGTGATTTCTACCGTGTTCGGTATCGCCACCAGTCTCGGTATTGGGGTGATTCAACTTAACTACGGCTTGAACTATATGTTCGACGTGCCGGAAACCCTGACGGTCCAGGTAGTTCTGATTGCGCTGGTAGTTGTTCTAGCAACCATTTCGGTGGTGACTGGCGTTGAGAAAGGTATCCGTCGCCTCTCCGAGTTCAACATGCTGCTGGCCCTGGCGCTGATGCTGTTTGTGCTGTTCTCTGGCGATACTCTTGTACTGCTGGATAAAGTGGTCAACAACGCAGGCGACTACCTCTCAGGCTTCGTTGCTGCCAGCTTCGATACTTATGCCTTTGCCGATGAGGGCGCTCAAGAGTGGAAGATGTGGTGGACGATCTTCTTCTGGGGCTGGTGGATTGCTTGGACGCCCTTTGTGGGTCTGTTCCTGGCACGTATTTCACGTGGCCGCACCATCCGTCAGTTTGTGGCAGGTGCGCTGTTCATTCCGCTCTCGTTCATGATGGTATGGATGTCCATTTTCGGTAATAGCGGTATCGAGCTGGTGGCCAATCAGGGCGTTGTCGAACTGGGTGAGCAGGCGCTGAACTCGCCGCAAACCACGCTGTATACGCTGCTTGAGTACTACCCCTATGTGGGCATTACCGCCGCCGTCGTGACCGTTCTGGGTATCGTGTTCTTCATCACCTCGGCGGACTCTGGCGCGCTGGTACTGGCTAATTTCACCTCGATTTTAAGCGACGTGAACCACGATGCGCCGGTGAAGCTGCGTATCTTCTGGTCGGCAGTGATTGGCCTGATTACCGTGGCCTTGCTGATGGCGGGTGGCTTAAACGCGCTACAAAGCGCAGTCGTGATTACGGCGCTGCCCTTCTCGGTGGTGATCTTCGCCATTATGGTGGGGACTTACAAAGCGCTGAAGCTGGAAGGCAGCAAAGCCGACGCTCGCCGTATGATTGCAGGCGGTGCCCCCGGCGGCGACTGGCGTGAGCGTTTGGACCGCGCGCTGGATACCTCTAACCGCGCAGGTGCCGCCGCGACCATTGAGCACTCGATTCGCCCGGCGATGACCCAGTTTGCCCAAGAGCTTGAGAGCCGTGGCCAAACCGCTAACGTCACCGAAGAGCAGGTTGAGGGGGAATCCCTGCCCAACCTAATGCTGCAGGTCGACTTTGGCGACGCCACCAGCTTTGTCTATCAGGTATGCCCGCATCGTATGCGTACACCGAACTTCATTCCCGCGGACGATGATTTCTACGTGCGTTTAGATGTGTACCTTGCCGAAGGTGGCCAGGATAAAGACCTCAACGGCTACACCCGTGGTCAGGTGATCGGTGATCTCGTGGCAGAGTACGAGCGCCACCTACAATTCCTTGCTCTGGCGGGTGGCCATGCGCAGGCAATGCCTGGCACCATCGGCGAACCGCCTGAAGATGCGCAGATGTAAGTAGCGCTTTACGTACAACGCGTAAAACGAAGAATCCCGGCCACGCGGCCGGGATTTTTTATGCGCGCTGGGCGTTTAACCCGCCATGTCTAGCACAATACGCCCTTCGATTTTACCGTCTATCATGCGCTGAAAAACATCGTTGATATTGTCCAGTGTATCCGTTGCGACGGTGGCTTCCACTTTACCTTCCGCCGCAAAATCGAGCGCTTCCTGAAGGTCGCTACGCGTACCGACAATCGAGCCACGAATAGTGATCCCATTGAGCACGGTGCTAAAGATGGGCAGTGGAAAATCCCCTGGCGGTAAGCCATTAAGTACCAGCGTACCGCCACGGCGCAGCATATTTTGCGCCTGATCGAAGGCCTTCGGCGACACTGCGGTGACCAGCGCACCATGGGCACCGCCAATGGTCTTTTTAAGGTATGCCGCGGGGTCGGTTTTCATGGCGTTTACCGTAACCGTCGCGCCCAAGCGCTCAGCCAGCGCCAGCTTGCCGTCATCAATATCGACAGCCGCCACGTTAAGCCCCATGGCTTTGGCATACTGCACTGCCATGTGGCCAAGGCCACCAATGCCCGAAATCACCACCCATTGGCCGGGGCGGGTATCGGTCATTTTTAAACCTTTATAAACCGTTACGCCGGCACACAGCACCGGAGCCAGCTCGACAAAGCCAACGTTATCCGGCAGCCGACCCACATACCCCGCATCGGCCAAGGTATAGTCGGCAAACCCACCATTAACGCTGTAACCGGTATTTTGCTGGGACTCACATAAGGTTTCCCAGCCGCCTAAGCAGTGTTCGCAAAAACCGCAGGCCGAGTAGAGCCAAGGAACACCAATACGGTCGCCCTCTTTGACATGGGAGACACCGGCCCCGACCGCCACAACATGCCCAACGCCTTCATGCCCTGGAATAAAGGGAGGTGAAGGTTTGACTGGCCAGTCGCCGTGCACTGCGTGTAGATCCGTATGGCAGACCCCCGAGGCCGCCACCTTCATCAATACCTCCCCCTGCTTTGGGCGTGGAACATCGACTTCTTCTATGACTAACGGCTGTCCGAACTCGCGCACGACGGCCGCCCGCATTGTATTATCCATGATGCGACTCCTAATAATGGTTAACGGAAGTTCTAAGCTGCTCTTATCCGTAGAGTTAGCGCCAGAGGATGTGCAGCATCGCCCGGCCTAGGCCGGGCGATGGGACGACATAACAAACGTTTAGAAGAACCCAAGCGGATTGATATCGTAGCTGACCAGCAGGCTTTTGGTTTGCTGGTAATGCCCAAGCGCCATTTTATGGGTTTCACGACCAACGCCTGACTTCTTGTAGCCGCCGAAGGCTACGTGGGCGGGGTACTGGTGATAGCAGTTTGTCCAGACGCGACCCGCTTGAATGCCACGCCCCATGCGGAAGGCCACGTTAATATCGCGGCTCCAAACGCCCGCGCCCAAGCCAAACTCGGTGTCATTAGCAATCGCCAGCGCTTCCTCTTCGTCTTTAAAGGTGGTCACCGCCACCACTGGGCCAAAGATCTCCTCTTGGAACACGCGCATCTGGTTGTTACCTTTCAGCAGCGTCGGCTGAATGTAGTAACCGCTGTTAATGCTTTCATCCAGCGTTTCTTTGTCGCCACCGGTAAGGAATTCAGCGCCTTCATCCCGAGCGATATCCATGTACGACATAATCTTATCGAACTGCTCTTGCGAGGCCTGGGCACCTACCTGAACGTCGGTATCCAGCGGGTTACCGCGTTTGATGGTTTTGGTGCGCTCAATAACTTTCGCCATGAACTCGTCGTACATGCTCTCTTGAATCAGCGCCCGCGACGGGCAGGTGCACACTTCGCCCTGGTTAAAGAAGGCCAGCACCAGCCCCTCTACCGCTTTGTCGATGAACGTCGGCTCGGCGTTCATAATATCGGCAAAGTAGATATTCGGAGATTTGCCGCCTAGCTCCACCGTGGAAGGAATAATATTCTCTGCCGCGCACTTCAAAATATGTGAGCCCACCGGCGTCGAGCCGGTAAAGGCGATCTTAGCGATGCGTTTACTGGTAGCCAGCGCTTGGCCTGCCTCTGCGCCAAAGCCATTAACGATGTTCAGCACGCCTGGAGGCAACAGATCGCCGATCACTTCTACCACTTTCAAAATTGACGCTGGGGTTTGTTCGGCAGGCTTCAGCACCACGCAGTTACCCGCCGCTAGTGCTGGGCCTAGTTTCCAAGCCGCCATCAGAATCGGGAAGTTCCACGGAATAATTTGCCCTACCACGCCCAACGGCTCGTGGAAGTGGTACGCCACCGTGTTGGCATCAATATCAGCGGCGGTGCCCTCTTGGGAGCGCAGGCAGCCTGCAAAGTAGCGGAAGTGGTCAACAGCCAGCGGAATGTCCGCATTGAGGGTTTCACGCACCGCTTTGCCGTTGTCCCACGTTTCGGCCACGGCCAGCATTTCGAGGTTTTGCTCGAGACGGTCGGCGATTTTGAGCAGGATGTTACTGCGCTCTTGTACCGAGGTCTTGCCCCACGCCGGAGCGGCTTTATGGGCGGCATCCAGCGCTTTTTCGATATCTTCAGCGCTAGAGCGGGGAATTTCACAGAACACTTTGCCATTAACTGGGCTAATGTTGTCGAAGTATTGGCCCTTCACTGGGGGAACAAACTCACCGCCAATGTAGTTACCATAGCGTTTCTCAAACGAAACAACAGAGCCCGCTTCACCTGGGTTGGCGTAGATCATGGTACTGCTCCTGAGTATTATGATTATTAAAAGGTGCCTACCCAGTGTTGGTCATTCGCGCCATTCTCGATATAGCCCGATGGCAGGACGCACCCTCATCCCTTGGAAGGAGACGCCATGTACTCGCTGTTAGTCGCAGATGATCATCCGCTGTTCCGCGATGCGCTGCACGCGGTGATCAGCAGCGGATTCACCGATGCCCAACTGCTGGAAACCGACAGCCTAGCGGGGGCCATGGCACACATTGAAGCCTTGGAAGGGTTAGACCTGCTGCTCTTAGATTTAAGCCTGCCGGATGCCGATGGGTTAGAGGGGCTGAAAACCCTACGGGAGACCTTCCCCGGGCTGCCCGTTGCCATCGTGTCAGCCCATCAAGAGCGCCAGCTGGTGCTGGATGCGATTACTCTGGGGGCCGTGGGCTATATCCCGAAATCCACTCCTAGAGAGCAGCTTCTCGCCGCGCTACAGCAAATTCTCCAGGGCCAACTCTACCTGCCCGCCGATATCATGCGACGCCCGCCTCCCCGAGCAATACCTGCGGCAGCAGGCGAAGATTCGGAGGATAAACCGAGCCGCCTGCCCCGGCTCACCGACAAACAGCTAGACGTGTTGGGCTGTATGAGTCAGGGAATGTCCAACAAGCAGATTGCCCGAGAACTGGACATTGCTGAAACCACGGTAAAGACCCATGTATCGGCTATTTTGCGAAAACTGGGCGCCACCAGCCGGGTACACGCCATTGTGATGGCCGGAGAGGAGGATTTAAACGGCTACATCGCCAAGCGAATGGCGCGTTAACGGCCCTCTAACAGCGTACCTAACAGCATCTTCAAGCGCAGTGGTTTAAGCGGTTTTAACAAGCAGTGCATTCCCGCCTCTCGGGTGGCCCGCTTTAACGAAGCTTCATGGTTGGCGGTAATTACCACTGTGGCTAACCCAGGATAGCGGCGGCGCAGCCGAGTAGCTAAGTCGATGCCGTTCTCACGGTGCTCCCCTAAATGGTAATCCACCAGCAGCACCGCCGGGCGCTCGCCGTCGCTAGCCGCTTCCAGCGCGCTCACCGTCGCCGCTGCCCGTACCCGACACCCCCAACTGCCCAGCAGCGCCTGCATCCCTTCGGTAATGGCGGGGTCATCATCCACCACCCACACCACACAGCCCTGCAGCGGGTCATCGCCCCACTGCGCGGATGGCACCGGGCTGGATCCGCCTTCTAACGCGCCGCAAGAGGCTGCGTAGGGCACCAAAATAGAGAACAGCGAGCCATGACCTAGCCGTGATGCCAGTGTGACGGGGTGATCCAACATGGTACTAATACGATCGACAATGGCTAGACCCAGCCCCAGGCCGCGACTGTGGTTGGCCTGTGGCTGGCTGGCGCGACGAAACTCCAGAAAAATGGCTTTGCGCTGGGGCTCTGGAATACCGGGGCCAGTATCACCCACCATAATCTCCAGGCCATCGGCCCGGCGGCGGCAGCCTAACAGCAGGTGGCCGTGCTCGGTGTAGCGCACCGCATTGCTAAGGAAATTACGCACCACCCGCGCCAGCAGCGCTAAATCGGACTCCACCCACACCCGCGAAGGTACATAGTGAAGGGTGAGCCCGCGTACCCCCGCCACTTGGCGATACTCCTCCGCCAGCGCATCCAGCAGCGTACTTACGGCAAAGGGGGCTTTATCGGCATGAAGCACTCCGGCATCTAAGCGGGAGATATCCACCAGCGTCCCAAGCAAGCCCTCGACATCTTTCAGCGAGCGCCCGATATGGCCGACAAGCGCCTGGGAGGACTCAGGTAGTGCATGGGTTTCCAGGGCGCTGGCAAACAGCCGTGCCGCATTGAGCGGTTGTAAAAGGTCATGGCTAACGGCGGCCAAAAACTTGGTTTTAGAGACGTTAGCCGCGTGGGCTTCAGCGTTGGCTGCCAGCAAACGAGCATTGACCTGGCTTAGTTCATCCAACGTGCGGTGCAGCGCGTCGGTGCGCTCGCGCACCTGTTCGGCAAGCAGCACCGAGCGCTCAAAGGCTGCATAGGGCGCGCCATTAGGGCTACCGCCGGATTCCACTCGCTCCATTAACGCCGTACACACTTTGCGTAGTCGGTGGTTCTCTTCACGCAGGGCCGCAATATCATCGCCTTGTTGCGAATCAGGGAGTTGGAAGAGCGCCAAAGGCCACCCCCGTAAACGTCTGGTTCACATGCATGCCGTGGTGCTGCTCGCCGTAGGTATTAAATCCCACGACACGGGCTTGGCGCAGCAGCGTCGATGCCTGGTCAAGTTGCCCCAACGACTCCAGCGCCATCCGTCGCAAAAAGCAGTCGCAGCCAATAATCGCAGCGGGCTCGCCTAAGCGGGCTTCCACTCGCTGCAGCATGTGGGCTAAATCGGTGAGCAGCGGCGTGGGCTGCATGGCAGTCAGCACAATGCCATTTTCCACCGCGCAGTAGAAGCTCAGGCTGCCGTCATCATTAACCCGTTGAATCGAGCGAATATAGTGCTGGCCGCCCAGGTGTACCGCCAGCGGGTGCTGGGCAAAAATGGGAGGCGCAAGCGCCTCAACCGAACAGCCCACCAGCGCGGCATACAGCTCGGCGGCAGGGACACCGTTAAGCTCCAGCACGCGGCGGCGCTCACGATCCGCAGCGGTGACCACTAGCTTGTGCTCGAGTGGCTCAAGGTGGTGGGTGGAGAATACTTCAAACGGTAGCCGAGTATTCATCATGACCACCACCGCCGCACGGGTATGAAAGCGCCCGTTGGCGTATACATGGGTATGGGTTAAGTGGTTATCGTCCCCTGCGGAACCACCAAAGCTCGGGATGCGCCCCAAGGCCGCATCCAGCGTTGCCAGCACTTGCTCTTCACGGCTGGATAGCCCATCCAGCAGCGTCAGGGCAAAGCTGTGCTCGTTGACCGGTGCGACAGCTTGGCGGCGGCAACGCTCTAACAGCTTATCCACCAAGGGCTGCGCGGTGGGGAGGTCAAAGTACTCCAAGTCATCAATCAATGCGGTTTCTATCGCAAAAAAGCGCTGGTCAAAGCAGATCGCCACCACCGAGCCGCGGTCATAGCCATCCGGCGTTAGCTCGCCTGCGGTGGTGCAACCACTAATAGGCAGTGCACCAAAGGCGCTGCTTAGCGCCTGGGCAAGCGCGGCCAGCGGATACTCTGCGCTACAGAAAAACAGCACAAAGCCTGCATGCTCATGGTAGAGCGACGCCGCCAACTCGTTGGCGGCTATATAGGGGTCAGAAGCCCGGCTTGCAGCAGTTATCAGGCCACTGTTAGTTAAGCTGATGCTCACGATGCCATTGCTCCAACGCAGCGTGGGTGCGTGCCGCACAGTGGTGCAGCGCGCTAAAGGCCTCTTCAATCTGAGCGCTTGAGGCCTCTGGCTGCCCTGCTAGTTGCTCTAAGTGCTTTGACTGAGCGGCCAACTGCTCGGCACCTATGCTTAAAGATTCGCCTCGCAACTGATGAGCAAGGCGCTCCATCTGAGGTAGCTGCTCACTCGCTATTTCTGTATTAGAAGCGAAGCAATCAACCAACTGGCCAATATAATCATGCACTTGCTGATGATAAAGCATTACCAGTTGTTTAACGCTGTCAGCCCCTATCGAGCTGGTTAACGTCGCAAGCGTCGCTTCATTGAGCAGCACATCGTTACCTGATTCGGCGGCGATAGGCGTTGACGGCGTCTGCGCAGGCGTCAGTTGAAGCGCCAGTACATTGCTTAGCGCCAACAGCGAGAGCGGCTTGGTAATATAGTCATTCATACCTGCCGCCAGACACCGCTTGCGGTCGTCTTCGGCGCCACCAGCCGTCATCGCCACAATCGGTACATCGCTGCACCAACCACCCTGGGCACGCAGTTGCTGGGTCACCGTTATTCCGTCACTATCGGGCAGTTGAATATCCATAAAAATCAGGTGTACTTGCTGGCGCTTAGCCATCGCGAGCGCATCGTAGCCATTTTCAGCGCACACTACGTCACACCCTAATCGTGAAAGCAGGCCTAGCGCCACTTTACGGTTTACCGCGTTATCCTCCACCAACAGCAGCGAAGTACCGTTAAAGTCTTGAGTAGGCTCTGCAGGTTGCGATGTACTAACGGGGCTAGCCTCCACTAGCGGCAGCTCGCACCAGAACGTGCTGCCCTCGCCGGGTGTGCTAATGACGCCTAATCTTCCCCGCATCGCGTCGCTCAGCCGCTTGCAGATAGCTAACCCTAGGCCGGTGCCGCCATAACGGCGGGCAACGCTCTCATCCGCCTGCTGAAAAGGCTCGAACAGCGTCTCTTGCTGCTCGCTATTCAGCCCGCAGCCAGTGTCGCTAATTTCAAACAGGAGGTGCTCTACCGTTGATGTAACGCGAATGGAGACGCTGCCGTGGTCAGTAAATTTGATGGCATTAGCGATAAGATTGAGCAGAATTTGGCGCAGTCGCCCCGCGTCGATCATGACCCACCCAGGTACTAGCGGGTCAACGTGTAATGAAAGCCGCAACCCTTTCTCCTGGGCCCGTGGCTCAAATAGTGCCATCACCCCCTCTGCCAGAGGGTTTATGGCCGTGGACGATGTTTCAAGGGTTAAGTGGCCTGCCTCAATTTTAGAAAAATCGAGAATTTCATTAATCATCGCCAGTAGTTGGTTGGCACTGTCGTGAATGGTGCGGGCGTAATCCTCTACTTGGGCGGGGCTTGCCGGTTCACGCAAGAGCTCGCTCATGCCGATCACACCGTTTAGCGGCGTGCGGATTTCATGGCTTACCATTGCTAGAAAATCAGATTTAGCATGGTTGGCGGCTTGGGCCTGCTTGGCCGTTACCTGAAGCTGCTTACTAAGCTGCTCTTGTTCCCGGCGTGCCGCAGCACTTTCACGCATTTCACGCACCAAAAAGATAATCACTAGCAGCACCGCTAGGCTCATACCTATCAGTAGTGACATTAAGAGTTTATAGAGCGTGCTGAGCAACGCTCGCTCTTCCGTGGCGGACTCAGCCAAGTAGCCATTGATGGCAATAACAAAGCGCTCAGTAAGCCGTGTAAGCACCTGCAGCTCGCTTTCCAAAGCGGTGACCGGCATTCGTGCCAATTCATCATGCGGCTCAAACATAGGGTCTAAGCTGTCGAGCTGCCGTTGGATTTGGTCAAGCAGCTCCCTTGCCGAACTGATACTCTGCAGCAGCGAGCTGACCTCCCCTTCTCTTAACAGGGTGATCCGGCTATAGAGGAGTTCAAACCGTAGGTTTAGCTCATCCTGGGCGGCGGGAGAGAGGGGACCCCGTGTTTCCGCCAGCAAGTGGTTCAGTAGTTGAACGGCGTCACGGTCGAGCTTATAGACCACCCAGGCCGTATCTTCTCGCAGACTTTGCGTCAGATTATCCTGTCGCCATGCGGATAAAGCGGCCACCACCAGCGCGGCCGCAAATAAAAGTACGGTAATAATCGCCACCAGCTTGAGGCGGCGCGGATAGCGAAGCAGTCGGGGCGCTCGTGTGACGGATTCACTGGCGGACATTAATATGCATTACCTGCCATACGGCTCTAAAGCGCACTCGTTCGCTTAGCAGCGCTTTATCCTGATCAAAGGGATAAAGCACCCATAAAGGCCCGTACTCACGGATAGGAATAGCTTTCTCGTCACGCTCTAAGGCCAAAATCACATCGTAGTCGTAGAAATCCGCGACCGGAATTTCAGCTTCATACCCGTTAAGCGCCACGACGTTAATGATCTTGCCTTCCGCGCCTACCTGCTCAAGCAGGGTACGCATAAGCGGCCCACGGTAGTGGCTGTTCCCTTCCGTCCACGGTGTTCCTGTCGTAAATTCATGCTGCGGAAGTGCGCTAAGCATCGCGCGATCAAAATGGGCTTCTTCGCCCACATTGGTCACCGCAATATCACCATCAAGTTTGAGTATCACTGGCCCACTCGGTGCCGCCAGCGAATCTGCTGTCTCAGCGAGCCCCGTATGGGGAATGCTGAACGCCAGCATAATCCACCCCAATAACAACGCTTTCACTACTGACTCCTCATATCGCAGTGCCCCAGGCGACGAAACCGTGACCGCCAACGCACGCTCAAAGCAATAAAAAAAGAGATGGCGTTTAGGGTACGCCATCTCAATTCATAGGTCAGGCTAATTACGATGTTTTTGGTAAGCAGTGAGTAACCCTGGCGTTTATTAGCCGCTAGGTTTTCAGCTGTTCGACCGGTTCAAACCGTACTAGATCTTCATAAGCGTGCCAGCTTGCATGGCCAAGCACGGGCAGAATCAGCGCCAAGCCAATATAGAACGTCATAACGCCCACTAACACACAGCCAGTAAGAATGGCCGCCCACAGCAGCATGGGCCGGAAATTGCGAGCTACACAGCGTACGCTGGCTTCAATGCCTTCCATAAACGTCAGGTCTTGGTCCATCAGTGTCGGGATGGCCACCACACTGATCGCGAAAGCACCAAAAGCCAGCACACCACCTGCTACCGTGCCAACGGCCAGCATACTCAGGCCTTCCTGCGTGGTTACCAGCGTAGTGTATAGCGTTGCCGGGCTGGGCACTTCAAATCCAAAGAACAGCGCAAACAGCAGCGTGGCTAGGCGTATCCAGGCGAGAAAGAAGATCATCATCATGACGCCCATCATGGCAAGTTGCCCAGCATGGGGCCGCCAGCTACCAAACGCATCGCCCAAGTTCGGGGTACGTCCGCGCTCAAGGGCAAGGCTAATGCCATAGGAACCAACGGCCACCAGTGGCCCGATAAACATGAAGCCAGCAATCATTGGCAATAGCCAATACCAGTAACCCAGCGTGTAAGCACCAAGGGTAATGGCAATACTCAACCCCACCCAAAACATGCCATACGAAAGACTGACGGCAGTCGCACGGCGGAAGTCTTCCATACCGGCGGCAAGCCAAGCCTTTGGTCTGTCCATCCCGACTTTGTTGATGATAATTTTAACGTTCGGCGCACCGGATGAGTGGTCGTGTGTTTTTGTTGTTACTGCATTCATGGCGTAACTCCTGTGATTTACCCCAGATGGCTGTCACTGACCCAAGCACCAAGGGAAATAGCTACCATGTGTATTGATGACCATTAATCCAACGTTAATGGCTTAATGTTCTATTAATGTAGCTGAGCCGCTGCTTCGCGAATGCTTTTGAAGGCACTCAGTACAAAAAATCCTTCATCGGCGCTTTTAACGACAATTAATTCGATGCGTTAGCGTTTCGTTATATTCGAGCCAAAAAAAAGCTCCAAGCCGGGGCTTGGAGCTTTATGACGCACGTTGCGCTTACCGCACGATCATCACCGACACTTTAGCGTGGTGAACGACATGCTCGGCGTTGGGGCCCAGTACGTAATCGACGAATTTACGCTTAGTATGGGATGCCATCACAATTAAATCGGCATCAATCTTCTTGCCGACCTTGATGATGGCCTCCCATGGTGAGCCATCAACAATCACACTTTGGGTTTTGATCCCTTCAGGCACATGTTCCTGAATGAATTTATGCTGCGCTTCTTTCACCGCCGCATGCGCTTTTTCAGAGAAGTTTTTCGGAAAGTAAGCGCCAACCATGGGCATTTTAAATTCCGGTAGTACCGTCACCACGTGCAGCGATGCGCCAAAGGTTTGGCACAGCGTTATCGCCGTGGGCAACGCTTTCTTCCATGAGGCCTCTTCGTTCAAGTCTACGGGGAGTAGCACTTTATGGTACATAGCAACCTCCTTAAACAGCGGCCACTTCGTTGGCTTCTTCACGACGCCGACGGCGACGCTGCATCACGACGACCAAGCCAAAGATGCCGAGTGCGGGTAACCACATCCACTCTTTTGTCCAACGATCTACCGGGGCCAGCACTTCGAGGATCTCTTGATCGAAATCGAAGCCTAGCTCAGCCGCCTGACTGCCGAACTCGACAAAGTCGACCAGGGTTTGGTCGCCATCTTCGTAAAGCTCTATGCCCAGGTTGGCCATGCGCTCTTCGCCTGTTTCGCCACGGGGTACAGGCACCAGCACATAGGTGGTCATGGGCGCGCCGAAATCATCCTCACCGGCAATTTGCACGCGTAGGTTGCTACCATCATCAACTCGCCCTAACGCTTCAGCAAATTGGGCAGGTGGCACCGACTCGTAGGGGTCATGGATTTTATCCATCCAGAAGCCAGGGCGGAACAAGGTGAAGGCCACTAACAGTAGGAGCAGCGACTCATACCAGCGGTTCCGAGTCAGCATGTAGCCTTGTGTACCTGCCGCAAAGATCAGCATGGCGATGGTGGCGACAATAAACACCACAATGCCCTGCATCACCGTGACATCGATCAACAGCAAATCCGTGTTGAAGATGAACAGGAATGGCAGTGCGGCGGTACGTAGGCTGTAGTAAAACGCCTGGAAGCCAGTGCGCAGCGGATCCCCACCCGACACGGCCGCCGCCGCAAAGGAGGCCAAACCTACTGGTGGCGTGACATCCGCCATGATGCCGAAGTAGAACACGAACAGGTGCACAGCAATCAGCGGTACGATCAGGCCATTTTGCTGGCCCAGCAGCACAATCACCGGAGCCATCAACGCCGACACCACGATGTAGTTCGCCGTTGTTGGCAAGCCCATACCCAGAATCAAACTCAGCAGAGCCGTCAGCAGTAGAATCATCATCAGGTTACCGCCTGAGAGAATTTCCACTACGTCCGCGAGTACTAGACCTACCCCCGTTTGGGAGACCGCACCCACGACGATACCCGCCGTGGCAGTCGCAATACCGATACCAATCATGTTGCGGGCACCGGTCACCAGGCCATCCCACATATCCTTAAAGCCTTCTTTGATATCGGCCGCCATTTGGCTGCGGCCACGGAAAATCGCGATGATCGGGCGCTGGGTAACCATGATGAAAATCATAAACATGGTGGCCCAGAACGCTGACAACCCAGGCGAAAGGCGCTCTACCATCAAGCACCACACCAACACGACAACCGGCAGAATATAGTGTAGGCCGACCATGACTGTCGGGCGAGTTTGCGGCAGCTTCACGACCTCTGAGTTGGGGTCGTCCATCTCCAGCTCAGGGTAGTTAGCGCCTACTTTCAACAAGCCGACATATACAATCGCCAGCCCTACAGAGACCACCCAGGGGGTCGCTTCACCCAGTACCGGCTTTAACCAGCCCAAGCCGTAGTAGACGGCGATGGAGAGGCCCATCAGCAGCAGCAAACCGGTCATAAAGCCGATCACTTTGTTCAGCAACGGGCGTGCCGGATTGCTGGACGGCAGGCCTTTCATATTGGCCTTGAGCGCTTCCAAGTGAACAATGTAGATCAGCGCGATATAGGAGATCAGCGCCGGTAAGAAAGCGTGCTTGATGACGTCGACATAGGGAATACCCACGTATTCCACCATCAAGAAAGCAGCAGCCCCCATGACGGGCGGCATGATCTGGCCATTCACCGAAGACGATACTTCCACCGCACCCGCTTTTTCCGCGCTAAAGCCGACTCGCTTCATCATCGGAATCGTAAAGGTGCCAGTGGTAACGGTATTGGCAATCGACGACCCCGAGATCAAACCAGTCATACCAGAGGCTACCACTGCCGCTTTGGCTGGGCCGCCTTTGAAGTGGCCAAGCAGCGAGAACGCCACTTTGATGAAGTAGTTACCGGCGCCCGCTTTATCCAGCAACGCACCAAACAGTACAAACAGGAAAACAAAGCTGGTCGAGACCCCCAGCGCAATACCAAACACCCCTTGGGTACCTAGCCACTGGTGGTTAATCAAACCACCCAGACTAACGCCGCGGTGGGCCAAAATGCCCGGCATGTAAGGGCCAAACAACGAGTAAGCAATAAACACCGCCGCCACGATCATCAGGGGCGGCCCTAATGCGCGACGAGTCGCCTCTAACAGCATCAGAATGCCAACAACGCCCACGATAATATCCTGGGTAATCGGCAACCCAGGCCGCTGGGCCAAATCAGCATAGAAAATAAACAGATAGGCGCCGCAAAACGCCGCTAGCGCTGCCAATGTCCAATCAGCTAAGGGCACACGATCACGAGGAGAGCGCTTAAAGGCGGGGTACGCCATAAAGGCTAAAAAGAGCGCAAACGCTAAATGAATCGAGCGCGCTTCCGTGGCGCTAAATACGCCGAAGCCAACAATATAGGGAAGTGGCGATGCAATCCATAGCTGAAACAGCGACCACACTGCTGCAATACTCACCAGCAGCTTACCGGGTACGCCTAAGGGTTTCCGTGCCCCTGTATCGCTGGAAGCGACCATATCCTCCAGGTCGTTCTCAGCGGCTGCCGAAGGTTGTTTGTCATCACGCATACGCTTGCCCTGCCTAATGGTCAGCGCTGACAATCAGCGCTCTCAACAAGAAGCGCGGACACCCAAGGTGCCCGCGCTTTGCAACTCAAAGCGACGCTACTCACCTTCCGTCAGTAGCATCACTCTTTTACAGCTTATTCGATCCAGCCACGCTCACGGTAGTAACGTGCCGCGCCATCGTGCAGCGGAGCCGTTAAGCCGTCAGAGATCATGTCTTCTTCGTTGAGGTTCTCAAACGCCGGGTGCAGGCGCTTGAAACGATCAAAGTTTTCGAATACTGCTTTCACCGTTTCATAAACGATATCTTCATCAACAGCGGTCGAAGAAACGAAGGTTGCCGCCACACCGAAAGTTTCGACATCTTCGTCGTTACCACGGTAAAGGCCACCCGGAATCACAGAACGGGTGTAGTAGGGGTACTCTTCGATCAGACCATCGATCTCTTCGCCAGTCACAGAGACCAGACGCGCATCAATGGTGGTGGTCGCTTCTTGGATAGAGCCGTTCGGGTGGCCTACCACGTAAACCATTGCGTCGATGTTGTTGTCAGACAGGGCAGCCGCCTGCTCAGCCGCGTCGAGCTGAGACGCCAGTGCGAAGGTGTCTTCATCCCAACCGAACGCATCCATGACCACGTCCATGGTATTGCGCTGGCCAGAACCAGGGTTACCGATGTTGACGCGCTTGCCTGGGAAATCGCTGATGTCCTCGATACCGGAATCCGCGCGGGCCACCACGGTCAGCGGCTCACCGTGCATGGTGAAGACGGCACGCATATCTTCCCAAGCGCCTTCTTCTTCAAAGTTGGACTCACCGTGGTAAGCGCGGTACTGAACGTCAGACTGCACAACGCCCATATCCAGCTCACCGCTCTTCATGCCGTTGACGTTAGCAACGGAACCACCGGTAGACGGGGCGTTACAACGGATGTTGTGCTCATCGCTGCCACGGTTAACCATACGGCATACCGACTGGCCAACCACATAGTAAACACCGGTTTGGCCGCCGGTACCGATGGTGATGTAGCGCTCCTGGGCAACGGCCGGAGAGGCAAAGGTTGCCGCCGCAATGAACGCGCCTGAGAAAGCCGCGGTAGAAAATACATGGCGTTTCATGAACACACCTCTTTATCTTGATGTTGTGAGCGTTATGCGCTTTGAAGCCACCTGCAGAACGGTTCCCTTCAGGTGTTTCGGCTCCAAAACGTTGTCAAGACAGTCTGTTATCGATCTCGGCATTTAGTGCCGACTGTTCCTACTTTAGCGAAAAAACTGCTAATTGGCGAAGTACGAGACAATTTTATGCCTGCACCGCAGGCAGCGCAGCGCAGCGCATTGCCTAGCCAGCGTGATGACGCTAGCTACTCTGCTCAGGAGTTTGTCCTAAGCGCTTTTCCTAAATGCTTTCACTTAGGCATTGCCATACTTTCTCGCTTGTTTGCACGTCTGTCGCCAGTCTAATAGCCGGTAACGTTTAGTAAACGTTAAACATCATGTCATATTGGCATAGGCCATCGCTTATTGTAGCCCAACACCGTGGGCAGCCAAAGAGCAATGCTGGGAAATATCGCCACCAGTGCCAAAGCGCCCCCCATGGCAACCACAAACAGCAGCGCCCAGCCAATCGTATGCTCTAGGCGTATCTTGGCAACTTCCGTGGTCACCATCAGGTTCACCGCCACCGGAGGCGTAAATTGACCAATGGCAATATTCATCGCCAGCAAAATACCAAACCATACCGGATTCCACTCAAAATGCTGCATCACCGGAATCAGAATTGGCATCATGATCAGATAAATCGAAATCGCATCCAGCAGCATGCCCGCCACCAGTACCGCCAACATCACCAGTATCAACAGCAAGACGCCGTTATCAGTCAGGCTGATGATCCATTCCGCTAAATGGCGGAAGGTGCCGAGCATCGTGCCTGACCAGGCAAAAATTCCCGCCAGTGCGATAATCAGCATCACTACGCCAGAGATAATCGCCGCTTCCCCCAGTAGCTCCCACACATCCCGAAGTGTCAGCTCTCGGGTAAGAAACAGGCCTACCACCGCCCCATAGGCAACGGCCACCACGGCGGCTTCCGTGGGGGTAAACAGTCCTGAGCGCAGCCCACCTAAAATCAGCACTGGCGCAAACAAAGCAGGCAGCGCCTCGCGGAAGGTTCCGCGTACCGTCAGTTTTTCGGCTCCCTCTACCGGCGTGCCTTCCCAACCGTAACGCTTGGCGACCAGCATCGCCGGTACCAGCAGCGCCAAACCCGCTAGCACACCAGGGAAAAGCCCTGCGGCGAACAGCGCACGCAGATCAACGCCCGGCACCACAATCGAGTAGAGAATCAGCGCCACTGAAGGCGGAATTAAGATAGCCGTGGATGCCGAAGCCGCAATGAGCGTGGCCGAAAACGGCTTGGGGTAGCCTGCCTTCGTCATGCTAGGCAGCATCACCATGGCCACGGCAGCGGCGTCAGCGGGGCCAGAGCCGCTCATGCCGCCCATAATCATGCACACCAATACCGCAACCAGCGCCAGCCCACCGTGACGGGGCCCAATGAGCGCCTGGGCAAAACGCACCAAACGCAGCGCCACGCCTGCTCGCTCAAAAATCAGCCCGGTGAGAATAAACAGTGGAATCGCAATGAGAGGGTATTTAGCGATGCTGTTATAGGTATTGGTACCCAGGGTGGCCAGCATATCCGGCGAGAGCCCAAGCACGATGCCCACCGCACCAGAAAGCGCCAAGGAAAACGCCACCGGTACGCCAGCAATTAACAGCCCGGCAAATGCCAAAATCATCCAAATATCAGGCGTCACTGGTTAGCTCCCCTTTCAAACGGTCACGGGTTTGCTGCACCAAGCGCCATAGCATGGCAGCAGACAAAATAGGCAGCCACACCAAGTACCACCACTGGGGCAGGCCTAACCCAGGCGACAGTGACTCCCACTGATATTCCTGCCACGCCAACTTGCCGCCATACCAAGTAATTAAACCCAATACGATCAGGCCACACAGGGCTTGAAAAAGAATCAGCGCGCCCCGCCACCGCTCAGGCAGGGCACGCTCTAAAAAGCCAATGCGGATATGCCGGTCGCGGCGTAATGCTACCGACGCACCGGCAAAGGTCAGCACGACCAATAGAAAGACGGAAAACTCTTCCGTGAACGAAAATGAGCCACCTGTAAGGTAACGAGTGATCACATTACCCAGGCTAATCAATGAAATCACAATCAGCGCCAGCGCACCTAGCCAGCGCTCTGGGCGTGCATCAGGAAAGCCTTTCATGGCAGCCTCACAGCAAAGAACCGCCGCCCTGGTTAAGCGGCAGTCAAAACCCTCGAAGAATTAACGTGCGTCGATAGCGGCTTGGGCGGCATTTACCACCTCTTCACCAATGCGCGGAGTCCATTTTTCGTACACCGACTGAGTGGCATCCACAAACGCCTGGTACTGCTCATCGGTCAGCTCGGTTACCGTGACACCACGCTCTTGAATCGCGGCTAAACGCTCGCTCTCCTGCTCACGGGTCATGGCAATTTCCCACGCGCCCGCTTCTTCGGCTGTCTCACGCAGCATGGCCTGCTGCTCTTCACTCAGCGACTGCCATACCTGCTGATTAACGGCAAAAACAAGCGGGTCGTTCATGTAGTTCCAGAGCGTTAGATGCTCTTGGCCCACCTGGTCAATACGCGCCACATCAAATACGGAAAGCGGGTTCTCCTGGCCATCGACCGCACCCGTGGTGAGGGCCGGTTGGGCGTCGGTCCAGCTCATCTGCGTAGGGTCAGCGCCTAAAGCGGAGAACGTATCCTGGAACAGCGGCGAGCCCACTACACGGATCTTCAGGCCATCCAGATCCTCCGGCTGGCTGATAGGGCCACGGGAGTTGGATACCTGACGGAAGCCATTTTCCCCCCAGGCCAGCGGAATAACGCCACGGGACTCAATCGCCTCGAACACCATAGTGCCCGCATCCCCGCCGGTCACGGCATCGACAGCGGTTTCATCAGGAATAAAGAACGGCAAAGAGAACAGGTTCAATTCCGGCACTTGGGGCGACCAGTTGATGGTTGAACCCACGGCGGCATCAATCAGCCCAGAGCGCATGGCAGAAAATTCGCGGGTTTGATCACCCGACACCAGCTGAGAGTTGGGGTAAACCCGCAGGGTGAGTTCACCACCACTGCGCTCCTCCACCAGCTCTGCCCACTTTTCAGCGGCCTGCCCCCAAGGAAAGGCTTCTGAAAGCACGGTAGAGACCGAGAGTTCGCGGGCCTGCGCGGAAAAAGCCGCCGAGAGCAGGGCAGCGCCAGCCAAGCCAGCGGTAAAACGAGCCATAGAGCGTGTCAGCATCATTATTGTCGATCCTTTTTATCCGTTCTTTTTTTATCAATACTTTTTGCGGTTCTTATGAGATGCCCGGCCCAGTGAAAGGCAACAGGCACACGCCCATTGTAGGCAGTTAGCAAGCGAAAGGAAGCCATCTAAGGTCGGTCTTGGCAACTCAGTGAGTTATCCTCAGGTGTCTACTTCGCAAAACGCCCCGCGCATCAGCGTCAGGGCGTTTCATAGGCTTGCGCTAAAAGGCTACTCGCCAGAGCATGAAATAGCGCATTACTCAGGGCGGCAAAAACCGGCCAGCGCAGGCACCGAGACACAGTCGCCTACCTGTATGCCACGTTCCGCAAAGTAACCCGCGTTAACTTCCAGCGCCGCATGGTAGGCCGTCCCGGCAGGATAAGAGGGGCACTCCTGGGGGGCATCAGATTCGCAGGGCGGCATGGTGTTAATAGCAACGATGCGCCCTTCGCCGTCGATATACGCGATATCCAGCGGAATCAGCGTGCGGTACATCCAAAAGGCGTTACCAGCGGGCTGCTCACGCTCGAAGCGAAACAGCATGCCTCGTGTTTCTGGCAGATGTTCACGTCCCATCAGGCCGCGCTGGCGCTGGGAAGCGGTTTCGGCGACTTCGACATCGAGACGGTGCGGGCCACCTTCGCTATGGATCGCCAGTTGCAGCGTGTTGGCTGGCGCGGGTTCAGCCGCCCAAGCCGCTAACAGCGACAGGGGTAAACAGGCGGCAAGCGAAACACCGGCAGCGGTTTTCAGCAGTTGGCGGCGTGTCAGGGTCATAACAGGTTCCTTTTGTTGTGTGATGCCGTGTGGGTACGCTGCGCGGGCATAAGATGAATCCCCTCAGCCAGCAGCGAGACGTGCACCCTTTCCCCCAAGCTAAGCTGGTTACGTTTGGCCGCGTGGGTGGCGATGTCGAAACGTAGCATATCTCCGTGGGAAACACGCAGCGAGATTGATGTCATGCCACCCAACACCACCATTTCACTGACCGTCGCCGCCACCGGGTTTTCGCGTTCGCCTTGGGAAGGCCGTCCCCGACGATGCAGTACAATATCCGACGGCGGCAGGTACCAGGCCAATGACTCTCCTACTTCACACTGGGCGATACCTTCGCTGACTTCTAGCAGCCATTCCCCCCACTGCAAGCGTCGCCCATGGACCGTCTCGACAACCTGCCCGGTAAAAACGTTATGGCGATCCAGCAGCCTAGCGACAAGCGGCGAAGCGGGCTGTCGAAACAGCGCTTCAGGCGTGCCCTGCTGCAGGCTGACGCCGTTATGCAGCACGCAGATTTGATCAGCGAGCGCGGTGGCTTCTTCCAAGTCGTGGGTGACGAGAATAATGGGAATGGAGATGTGTTGGCGCAGCAGCGCCAGCTCACGCTGTAAGCGGCGACGAGTCACTTGATCCACCGCAGAGAACGGCTCATCCAGCAGCAGCGCTTGGGGCTCTCTGGCCAAGGCGCGAGCCAAGGCCACTCGCTGGCGCTGGCCGCCGGAAAGCTCGCTAGGGCAGCGCGCCTCTAAGCCTTCCAAGCGCACTTTAGTGAGCCACTGAACAGCCTGTTCACGTCTTTGAGCGCGAGGCAGGTGTCCTATGGCTAGCTGAACGTTCTGCAGCGCCGTTAGATGAGGGAACAGCGCATAATCCTGAAACACTATACCAATCTGGCGCGCTTGCGGCGGCAGTGAGTGGCGCTGGCCGCTTTGGGCCAGAAACCACTCCCTGCCCGCGCAGCTCACTCTGCCCTGCTGAGGCTGGTAAAGCCCGGCAATGGTGCGCAGCAAGGTAGTTTTACCACTTCCCGATGGCCCGACCAGCGCCAGCAGCTCCCCAGGAGCACAGCGAAACGATGCATTGAGTGGAATCGGGCCGGCCTGTTGGGCGGTCACTATCAGATCATCCACGTGACCACCTACGCTTGCCAGCGAGCCCATAGACAAGGCCTAAGGTTGCCAGGGAAATGACCAGCAAGAGGGCAGACATGCTCGCCGCACCCTGCTCGTCAAAGGCCTGGACGCGATCATAAATGGCAATAGAGAGCGTGCGGGTCTCGCCATCAATCGCACCGCCGACCAGCAAAATCACGCCAAATTCGCCCAGTGTGTGCGCAAAGGTTAGCGCTGCCGCCGACAAAATGCCCGGCCACACCAGCGGCAATTCAATACGCCACAGGGTTTGCCATGGGCTTAGCCCACTGCACCATGCCGCCTCACGCAGGTTCGCAGGCACATGCTCAAAGGCACGCTGAATCGGCTGAATAGCAAAGGGGAGATTGGCAATCAGAGAAGCCAACAAAATACCGCTAAAGGTAAAGTTGAGCCCGCCCCCTGTCAGCGCCGCCCAGGCACCGCCTAACGGCGCATCGCGGCCAAACTGCTGAAGCAGATAAAACCCCAGCACCGTAGGCGGTAGCACCAGCGGCAGCGCAATCAGCGCCTCACACAGCCCCTTGCCACGGAACTGTGCGGTCGCCAGCACGCGCCCCCACCAAATGCCTAGAGGTAATAAGAAGAGACAGGTAAACGCCGCGAGCCGCAGCGAGACAGAGAACGCCGACCAGTCCATTAATCGGTACTAAATCCGTAGGTTTCAAAAATCGCTTTCGCATCCGCCTGTTGCAGCCACTCGTAAAACGCGTGAGCCACTTCTCCAGCCTGCGGCGTTAACACCATGCGCTGGCGCAGCGGCGTATGCCACGTTTCAGGCATCAACACCGCCTCGCTGCGCTCCGCCAGCGCGGGCGCGACTGCTAGCGAGTAAGCCACTAAGCCACCTCGCGCCTCGTCGGAAAGGGCAAACTGCATCGCCTGGGAGACATTCTCCCCTTGCACCCGCAGCGGTTCGCTGGCTTCCCATAGGCCCGCCTTTTGCAACACGTCTCGGGCAGCCACGCCGTAAGGGGCGTGTTCAGGGCTAGCAATGGCGATACGCAGCCGCTGCCCCTCTTCCCAGGCGGTAATGGCCTCCTGCACGCCGACAAGCGGCGCTTGCTCACTGGGTACGGAGTAACGGCCAGCCGGCTGTACCCAGGCTAGCCGTCCTCGGGCGTAAATCACGCCCGCGTTATCCACGTAGCCCTCGTCGTAAAGCGCCTGAACGAACCCTTCATCTGCTGACAAAAACAGCTCGAAGGGCGCGCCTTGGGCGATTTGGCGGCGAAAGTTGCCAGAAGAGCCAAAATTGAGACGCAGCGCCTGGCCGGTTTGCTGAGTGAACTGCTGGGCAGCCTCTTCCAAGGCGAACTGCAGGCTAGACGCCGCCGCCACAATGGGCGCGCCCGCCATCACAGGCGCGCTTAACAGCCAACCGCATAGCAACAGCAGTAAGCGCATATGCTAGGCCTTTGCGCTGTCGGCGTGTTGCTCGGTAATAGCCATCACTTTCATGGTATTGGTACCACCATGGGCGTTCATGTGATCGCCACGGGTCAAGATGACGTGGTCTCCCGGCTTGGCGACGCCCTGCTTCACCAGCAGCGTGAGCGCTTGATCATTCAGCTCGGTGGCGGTCATTTGCGACGTGTCGAATGGAAGCGATACCACGCCCCGGTACAGGGCCATGCGACGCTGGGCAATCGGGTTGTGAGCCAACCCCACGATAGGCAAGCCCGAGCGGATTCGCGAGGCGATCAACGGCGTGTAGCCCGAGGCGGTCATGCAAGCAATCGCCACCACGCCGTTCATGTGATTAGCAGCGTACATCGCCGATAGCGCAATGGTTTCGTCTGGGCGGGTAAAGCCTTCGTGGATACGATGGCCCGACTCTTGGGCGACCCGCTCACGCTCGGCACCCAGGCACACACGCGCCATCGCTTCTACGGTTTCCAGCGGGTAGTCGCCCGCAGCGGTTTCCGCAGAGAGCATGACCGCATCGCTGCCATCCAGCACCGCGTTCGCCACATCGAAAACTTCAGCGCGGGTGGGTAGCGGCGCGGAGATCATGCTCTCCATCATTTGGGTGGCGGTAATCACCGCGCGGTTAAGCGAACGGGCGCGTTTAATCATGCGCTTTTGCAC
>Ga0208030_1000308_pt1 | contig 35566 bp, 51 predicted proteins | sample MalvirDeepMed_M9_FD_184246 | JGI IMG/M metagenome (GOLD analysis project Ga0208030, IMG submission 184246) | Marine viral communities from the Global Malaspina Expedition - Malaspina viral metaG DeepMed_M9 (SPAdes) (version 2) | ecosystem: Environmental > Aquatic > Marine > Oceanic | place...
AGATGCTTACCAGCGTCAGACTGAACGAATACGGGCAACAAGGTATCAGATAGAAGCCTTGGAATCCCAAATAGCAAAGAACGTGATTCCTTTGGAGTATCGGGGTATTGCAGAGAATGTGCTGGCGAATGAGTGGATGCGGCCCATGCAAAGGGGCGGCATAGCAACGGGCGGTTTGGCACTGGTCGGTGAACGTGGGCCGGAAGTGGTGTCCTTGCCCGGTGGCGCCAGGGTCCATCCCAGCGGCACCGGCCCCGGTAGCAACCAATTCCATTTTCACGGGGCCGTCTACGGTCTGGAAGACCTACGCCGGGTGGTGGTGGAAGCGGTGCGTGACCACGCCCTTTCCGGTGGCTTCCGTGGGGTATTCGGGGAAGCCTGATGCCGTTGAAGAAAGGGAAAAGCAAGAAGGCCGTCAGCTACAACGTGGAGGAGCTTCGGAGGTCCGGCTATCCTCAGAAGCAGGCCGTGGCGATAGCGATGGCGACAGCCAGGAACCAACGTAAGAGGAAGGCCAAATAGATGGCACGGGGAACGTATGTGCTGGCTATAGATTGGAACGGGGATTCTGATTTTTCAGATACAGGGGAAGACGTCACGGCCCGGACCCTATCCTGTGAGTGGAAGCGGGGGAATGACTACGCTTCGCAGTTGGTGGGGAAGGCAGTCGCGGGATCGTTGGTAGCGGACCTAAATAATGAATCCGGGGACTATTCCACCTTTAATACTTCGAGCCCGCTGGCCGGGAACTTGGTGCCAGGCCGGAAGGTGAAGCTCACCGGCAACGATGGCTCTACCACCACTACCCTATGGTCCGGGTTCGTCGACAGCATCGAGCCGGTCCCCAGCGCGACGGGCGCCAATAAGGCGAGGCTGAAGGCTATCGGAGCTCTGGGCTATCTGAACAAGTTCCGGGTATCGACAACCATGTTCGCCAACAAGAAGGCAGGGGAACTATGCGGAGAAGTCCTGGATGCGGCGGGGTGGCCTGATGGTGACCGGGACCTGGATACCGGTATCGTTACCTTCCCCCGTTTCTGGACGGAACAGATGAAGACCTTCGACGCCTTACGGATCATAGAGGAAACGGAAACCGGACTGCTGGAAGAGAATGCGGCTGGCGCCATCGTTTACCGTGACCGCCACGCCAGAAGCACGGATACCCGTTCTACGACCTCACAGGCCACATACAGCGATAGTGCAGGGGCGGCCTTAGCATATAGCCACATAAGCCAGATCGATCCGCTTAAATTCATATTTAACGAGCTCCGGGCCAAGGTCCAGTTGCATAGCGGCGCCTGGATCCTCGGTAGCTCGGCCCTCGGCACCCAGACCGAACTTGGCGGGGATACTGAAGTATTGTGGACGCACCCGGAAACCGGCTCCTTGTCGCCCAGCATATCGGCTGGAGCAGCTAGGGTCTTCACGGCCGCCTATCCAACCAGTGGCACGGCTTCCACATCTCGGGCGGTAGACTTCTGGACTAATCTCACGGCGACCACCGACTACTTAGCCAACGACTCAGCGGACGGGACCGGGACCAACCGAACGAGCAATATCACCGTGAGCCTGACCAAGCGAGCCCAGTCGATGGATATCAGCCTGACCAACGGTCACAGCGCCACGGTCTATATCACGAAGCTCCAGGCCCAGGGACACAAGGTCACCACCAAAGACCCGGTGGAGATCGTCGCTACAGATTCGACTAGCCAGACGGCGTTCGGAAAGCGGACCTACCCGCACCCCGGAAAATTCGTCCCGGATTCCACCGAAGCCCAGAACTGGGCTGACTTCCATGTAGCGACCTGGAAGGACCCGGTCCCTCTCCTGCGGCTAACTATGGTTGGGAACCGGTCCACGGCTACCCTGACCGATATCTATGCCAGGGAGATCAGCGACCTGGTGACCGTTACGGCCTCTAACGGCGCGGGCTTAGGGATCAACGAGGATTTCTTCGTGGAACAGATCTACCATCAATTAGATTCTCAGTTGAACCACCGAGCTACCTTTACTTTAAGCCAAGCCAGCGGGTATGCGGGCTTCTTCATCATCGGTGAATCGAGCCTTGGCAACAGTACCCGACTAGCTTATTAGGAGGGACCACATTGGCCTGGACAACCCCCCGTTGTTGGACGACCGGCGAAGTAGTTACCGCCGCCATAATGACGACGCACGTCCGCGATAATTTCAATGTGACCGCGCCTGCCGTCTTAACAACGGCTGGAGATATACTCTATGCTTCTGGATCTAATGTCCCGGCCCGTGTCGCCAAGGGGACGAATGGCAACATTCTCCACCAGGCCAGTTGCGCCCCAGCCTGGACAGCCAGTCCCAGTTTTACCGGGCTGACGCTATCGGGAGCCTTGGACGTGAACGGCACCATCGACTACGACGGCACCGATGTCGATATGCTATCCAGTGGTGACATCGACCTTGTTTCATCCAGCAACGCCGCCGCTGCCATCTACATCGCCCAATCCACCGGCACCAGCGGGACGATTAAGATTCACGCTGACACCGGCACCAGCGTGACCGAAGGTGCTGAAAGCATCAACATCCTGTCAGACGTTGGCGGCATCGGCCTGCGAAGCACGGCTAACCTAGCCAACGCCATCAATTTGACTGTGGATGGCGGCACGACCAGTTCAATGACTTTGTTTAACGACCAGGGCACCGGCAACACAGAGGGTTCGGCTTCGATACAGCTTCTCAGCGATGCTGGGGGAATCAACATTAAATCCACGGCTGACCTTGCTGGCTCAGTACGGCTCACGGCTGACGGTGGGACAAGCGAAACCATCATCCTTCATTCCGACCAAGGGACAAGCGTTACGGAAGGGGCCGAATCAATCAGCCTTCTATCTGATGCTGGCGGCATTGGTTTACGCAGTACCGCCAATCTAGCCAATGCGATAAATCTGACTGTAGACAGCGGCACCACGTCTAGTATCACCGTTTTCAATGACACTGGAACGAGCGTCACCGAAGGTGCGGAAAGCATCAGTCTGCTATCCGATGCGGGTGGCGTGGGGATTCGTAGCACGGCGAACTTGGCAAATGCCGTCAACATCACCGCAGACGGTGGAACGACTTCAACGATTCAGATTTACAACGACCAAGGCACGGCGGTGAATGAAGGCGTTGCGTCCATCCAACTGCTTTCGGACGTTGGGGGAATCGGCGTTAAGTCTGGCTTGAACGCTGCCGGGGCCATCCGGCTGACCGCCGATGCTGGCACCAGTGAAACCATCATCCTACACGCTGACCAGGGGAACGGCACTGGGTCAATTTGCCTAACGTCGGACGCTGGTGGTATCACCTTGAACCCCGGCACCTTCGTGACCATCGGGGGAATCGCTGACGGAGAAATCCGGTTGATGGAAGACTCCGGTGCTGGAACCAACTATGTGGCTATCAAGGCGCAAGATATGAGCGCAAGTTACACGCTGACGCTCCCGGTTGATGACGGCTGTTGTGGGGAAGCACTAACCACGAATGGGTCAGGAACGCTGACCTGGGCATCGGCTGGTGGCGGCTGCGTGGCTTGCGACTCTTCACCCCAACTTGCTGCCAGTCTGGATGCACAGACCAACACTATCCTTAACATCGGTCATGCCTGTAATGACATCCTGGCTACTGGTATTCGTGTCATAGACGGCACCGGAAGTGCGCCATCCTATTCGTTCACCGGCTGTAGTGGAACCGGACTATTCCGTGCAGGGGGCAATCAGATAGGTTTTGCTACGGGTGGTGATGAACGGGCAAGGTTCGTAACAAGAGAATTCCACATCAATGATAGTGCCAATACTTTTTTGACCCAAGGAATAAATATAAATCAAGGTGCCTACGATGACGATATAATGGCTTTCAAGAGTAGTGACGTGTGCCAGCCAATGGTTGCCCAAATGGAAGCGGATACTTATGGAATTATTGCGAAGATACGAGTTACTGGTGGTATTCTGATAGAAGGGGCAAGCGAGTGCGAATACGGGGTTAAACTCTTGGGTGATGTAACCACCAAATGCACGGCGAAGACAACTTCGGCGATAGGCCCAATAATGCTGGCTGGTCGTGCCCACAGCAGCGGCAGCGTTTCCTGTGTCGGCACTGATGGGAACATACTCGTCGTGCGGAGTGAATGTACTACGAACTTCATATTCGACCATGAAGGTACGATGCACGGCAATCTAGCAACCGCCATCTTCGATGACCAGTGTGACATCGAACTGATGCGAGGATTCCTGGCCGAAACCGTTCCCTGTTACCGGGAAAGATTCGGCAGGGACATGATGTATAACCTGTGCCACTATACCGATATGAAACTGATTGGCAAGGACTCAGTTCATTGGAAAAAGCGGGATTGTGGGCGGTGGGAACAACGAGCGATGATAAATATGTCCGGCCTGACGATGCTCCATCATTCGACCATTATCCAGATGCACGATAACTTGAAGACGGTAATCCAAAGCCAGGAACAACGCATCACCAGTTTAGAAACCCAGTTGGCTCTATCGGAGGGCAACTAATGGCGATAACTTTCACCACGGATAAACTGCAAGGACTACCTTCGGCGGTGGCGGGTGTCTACGCCAGGATTCAATCCGTCACGGTCAAGAAGTACGACACCGACCCGGTTAGTTGGAAGTGTCTTTATGACGTGGTTCTTCATGCTTCTGCCGCTGTCCGTAATGCCAGCGGGGAATATCCAGAGTGGGGCAACCGACTCCGTAGCCGGGAGATTGACCACTTCACCTGCACCTACGACCCGACCAGCAATTCCAACCCCTACGCCCAGGCTTACACCGATTTGAAAAGCCGCCTGGCTAGTGGGTCACTGGCAAGTTCGATAGCAGACGCATAGGAGAATTTATGCCAACGCCTGAAATCATCGCCCGAAACACGCTCTGGTGGTCTAACGAAGTTGACCGATTGGAAGCCGTGGTTGCGTCCCTGCGGAACGACATCAACACCTATAACGAAGTCATCGCCGGGTTGAAGTCTGGGGAACTGCCCTGGGATAGGGTACAGATTATGGAAACGGGGCAGCTTAAAGTCCATCAACCGCCCCAGCCCGTACCAGATACTTGCGTGGAAGAAGTTACCAAGGAGTTCGGCAAGCGCAACGGCAAGAAGACCGAAGCCGCCGTGACCGAATTGGTCGAGGTAGTCGCTGATGGTAACTAGCAACATAATCCTGTACGAAGACAGCCAGTACCAGAGCGACGAACCAATCGGAGAGCAACGCCAGATACCCGCTGGCGTACATAATATCGAACTGAGCTGGGACAGAAAGGCCGGCTATATGCGGGTGGTCATTGAAAGTCAGACCTGGCACTTCAAGGAGTTTCTGGGGAAGGCCGTGGTGGTGGGAACTGATAACCAAAGGGGCCGAATCAACCTTCGGGGGATGGCTAGGATAGACGGGGAAACGCTGACGCTGTACCGCCCGCCCAAGGCCGAACCGCATCCTGTAGTGGAAGGGGAAAGGCGGGAAGCTACTCACAATCGGCTTTGCTACCGGCGCAGTTCCAGGGATTGGCGGCTGCGGGATGAACGGCGGCCCGAATCCCCTGATGCCCTGGTATTTACCGTCAGCTACGTTGGTGACCTATCGGCTGAGTGGGACAAGAGAGATAACATCGCCCACATCTACCATAACGGCTGGGCGGTCATTGACTCCAAGGACGTTGCCCATCTGTATGACCCCGACCTGATTTATGGCTGAGATAGATGAACTGCGGGAGCAACTGGCTGACACCAGGGTGGAACTGGAAAAGGTTAAACTACGAGCAACAACCACCCTGTCCGGTGCGGAGTTTCTGACCCTGATAATGTTGGCACCAGTCGTGGCGGCCTTTGTAATCTTGGGAATAATTATCGTGTGGCAGACAACGAGCAATCCTGCATCAGTTGCTCCGCATCTCGACATAATTTTGGTGGCCTACGCAATTTTTGCCACGCCGACTACAGCAGGACTAGCGGCGATAACCGGGCGGTTCGCCAAGGAGGGAAGCGGCAGTAATGATAATTAAGCTGGGGCCGAAGACGATTTCTATTCCATCGGCAAGATGGCCCAAAGTAAACGTGCCGCAGTTGAGAATCTTGTCTGCGCTCCGCATCCCGTTACCGACCACGCTGCGGTTCGGCAGTGCAAGGGTTGGCCTGCTGAGCCTTGGAGTCGTGGCTATCGGCTTTGCCGGGACGTTGTTCCTTGTCATCGCTGGAACGAATAGCGAAATGCTATGGCCCGAAGCCGGTGCTGAATACGCCTTGCCTAATATAGTGGGCAACCCGCTCCCACCCGACCCCGAAACCCCGGCATTGATTAACCAGACCTTGAGGATAAACCTGGCAGATGGAGTGCGCCTGGACAAGCTGCATTTGAAGAACCTTGACCTGGGCAAATCTGGGTTGACGAACAGCTTTGAGATAACCAGAACTACCGGCGTGACCGGGGCTTGGGTCAATGTTGGTCTATTCACCATCACGAACAGTTCGGCCCCGACACTGGACTGGGCCAACATGGAAGTCGGGACGCTCAATCTGGGAGCATATGTGGATGGACATACTAATTCCTCAGTCATCAATTCCACCATCAGCCATCTGGTTATAGATAGTGACCGGGGAAGCGGTTCCTATGTGGCAGAAAATAGCACCGTTGACCGTGTCATCATAAATTTGAACGGTGACAGTGGGGCAACCATCGGGGAGCTGATTGTAGATGATGTAGACGCATCCGTTGGAGCCTGGGACTTTGACTACCTGAAAGTCGGCACCTTGACGATGGGCAACACGAACCAGTTTGGTGATGGAAGTGGTATCAACTCAGCGAGTGCAGTCTTTAATGACACCGTGAAAGCTAGAAGCATCACGGACAATCTAGTGGACACTCCACTAAAGGTACAGTAATGTCACAGCGGGACATCAAAAACGGCATAGACCGATATGGGTTCACGATTGGGATTGAACTGGAATGGAGCGTTGTTTTCCTGGCAATCTGTGGCATTGGATTCGCCGCCGTGATATTTTTCGTAGGGCTAGCCTACGGCGTGGGGGTAGTAGCCAAATGAAGAGAGCATTAGGGTTAGGGTTGATGACAGCAGTAGTAGCAGGCGTTAGTGGGGCAATGATGCTAGGCTGGGCCTACGAAGGGCCACGGCGGTTCTTTCGCCGGGTGCGGCTTCGTAAGGCGGTTCGCTGATGTGCTGGCTAGGATGGCATCTGTGGCGGCTTCTGGCGGATGACTGGGGAGTAAGGCAATGCTGGGTCTGCAAGGCTAAGGAACAAGCCATGTATCATTCGGCAACCGGCCATTATTGGATTAGATTATGATTAGAAAGCTACGCCAGGTGCTACACTGGGTTGCCTTATGGATATGATTGGGAAGATACGCCCACAAATCGCCCTTGCCATTTTGTGTGCCACGACCTTCAGCATGTTCGCCGCTTGGCTTGGCTATAAGATGGGTGCCATCGAAGTGCTGACGGCCATTATCGGCGGGATTTTCGGCTTCCTGGGTGGAGTTTCGCTCAAAGTTTTGGAGAATGAATAGTGTTTGATTACATGGTCAAGGTTGGCCGGGTGGTAGACGGGGATACCGTGGACGTAATCATTGACCTGGGATTCTCCATTCACCACAAAGCCCGTGTCCGAATGATGGGGATAGACACACCGGAAAGCCGTACAAGGAACCTTGAAGAAAAAGCCTTGGGCCTAGCCAGCAAAGCCCGCTTGAAGGAATTATTGAAAGGTCAAAAAGTAAGGTTGGAATGCACCAAGGAAAAGGGCAAGTTTGGGCGCATCCTTGGCTCACTCTGGATTGGGGATGTGAACATCAATGACCAGCTAGTGGAAGAAGGCCATGCCCGCCCTTACTGGGGCGGGAAAAAGGTCCCGTGGGTGTAATGGATGCTAGTGTCGTACAAGCGGTTATTGCGGCTGTCGGCCCGGTAGGTGTGGGAGTTCTGGCGGCGGTATGGCTGCTGACGCGGAGGCGGGAGAATGGCACCCAGAACCTTCGTCGGAACCAGGTGCTGGAAAGCCTGACCAAGATCGGGACTGATGTCGGGAATTTGAAGGACACGACCGGCGAGATCCGAGAGGATATCCGGGAACTGCGCCAGTCCTATACCCAGCACCTACAGGACCATTCCTCCGCGTAGAGTCTTCTCTATCTCGGGCCAGTCCAGGGGCCTCCATATATAGACCTCGATGGATGGTACGTCTGACAGGCGCTGAATCCATTCCTCCTGTTCCTTCCGTAGTTTCCCCTTGTGGGACTTCAACTCGGCAAAGATAAGCCGGGTACCCCGGACCATCGTAAGGTCGGGATACCCGGCTTCTGACCGGCGGCTATCATAGGTATGGTAGACGGTCCACCCAGCAAGCTGGGCGTACTTCATGAGGGTCTGCTGGAAATCCTTCTCCAGTACGTAGGGCCACCGCCGTTTCCGTGGTCTAGCCTTCGTTGGCATCCGGCGCCCTTTACCATCTCACCATGAGGTCTTCGGGTTCAACCTGCCGGATATAATGGTACCCGTTCTCCACCAGGATCCCGTCGTCCTGGAATAGCCGGATGATCCTGCAAGGACTATGCCAACAGCTCTGTGGATTGCCTAGTAGGGCGCTAAGGCGCGGGTCGGCCGGAGGGTCAGGGTCGGCCGCACAATAGCCCGGTTCGTGGCCGTCCCCTACCATGGGTTTCAAGCTGACACGGTCGCCTATATGGAACGTCGTCATAAGTACCTCCAATTGATAAATATGGTGCTGATATAGGGGATAGGCCAGTGGCTGCTATCATCAGCATATACAGGTATTAGCGATACCAGCCACCAGTTATGCCATTTTCGACGCCCGCTGTACATATCATATCCCCTGGGCGGCACGAGCCAGTTCTGCCATACTCAGATTCAAGTTCTCCATCTGGGTATTATGTTCCTGTAATTCTTGCGTCCATTCTTTGATAGCTGACTCAACTCCCTTGATCGCTTTGATAACGTCTTCCATCTGACGCCATTGGTTCTGTTCATTCATCTATTCACTCCCCACGTATTATTCCCTTGCTTGGAGAACTGGTTGTTCCGGGACAGTATGACCTGAACGCTCTGGGCATTGGCCCCGAGGTCTTCGGCTAACTCCCGCGCCGTCGTCGGCCCGCTCCGGACCAGGCTCGCCGCGATCCGTTCTCTCAAAGGTAATTCTTCAAAGAACTCAGGAACGTCCTCAAGCATCTCCATCTGGAGTTGGACGGTCCCGTTGTCGAAGTGGAACCGGTAGCTGCTGCTGGTCTGGAGTCGCCCCTCGTTAGCCTTGCGGTGCATCAGGGCCACGTGGATGATATTCTCACCCTCTTGCTGGGACTTCTTGAGCTCGTAGGTATTCCTGGGGTAGTTGACCCAGTACACGCTTCCGAACGGCCCGATGGAGTTCCCTCCCTTGCTTCTGTGGGCGATCGTCAATGACGTGATATGAAGGGAGCGGAGGGCCGTGAAATAATTGATCGCTGCCGCGGCTGACTCCGGCTCGCCTCCGCACGCGGGTCCGGCAGAATCTATTATCACCATCTTGATATCGTGTTCCGCGACGATCCTCTGGAGTTCGTCTACCTCGGACGCTACGGGTTGCCAGCAGAAACGGTAGAGGATCGTACTTGGTGCCTCCAGGCCGAAACCGCTCTGCAAGGCCTGGATCCGGCGGGCCGTCACCGATTTGCCCGTTTCGTAGTCCAGATACAGGACCCTTCCCTGGATAGGCCGAAGCCGGCCGAAGGTTATCCCCTGGTCTACCAGGAGGCCGCAGAGCGCGGCCATGTAGGACTTGCCGATACCGCCTTCCCCATAGAGAAGACAGGCCTCGCCGTCGATCAGCATCGGGGCTAGGCGCATCTCCGCTTGGGGAGGGGGATTGACCTGGCCCAGCGATACTACCGGCTCGCCCTGGCGCCACCGGTCAAGTACTGCCACGCACATCTCCTCTATGATAGCTGACCAGTCCCTTACCACCATGTTCCCGCGTTCCGTGCAGAAGCGGGCTACCTCGTTCCGGGACCGAGTCGCCAGGAGGTTGAGGGTCGTGAGGTGGATATGTCCTTCCGGGTAAGCGGTGATCCGGACCTCCGCCGTCGGCGCTTGCCGGGATGATTCCCGGATACGGTCAACGGTGATCTGGACTTGATCGGATTCCCAGTTGAACCGGTAGGCATTGCCGACGACGGTCAAGGTGAACGGGCGTTGGTGAGGCGTCACGGGGTATCCGTCCAGGTAGGACGCCTAGATGGAACAGGCCGGTCGATAGGAGGGGGCGGTTCCGGGGGCCTGGGCGGCGCGCTTACTTGCGATGGCCGTTTCTGGTCCCGCAAGACTTCCACTACTTCATCAAGCTTATCAATCATCTGCCATATGTCCGGGGTACTTGGCGCGGGTGGCTCGTCGAAACGGGCTTCGCGGATAAGGCCTTCAGACCTGCGCCGCCGCCGTCTGTCTTCTACTTTTGCTATCAGCCCCGGTGTAACAACCACGCCCATCTTCTGGGCGATCCGTTGCCATCCACCAGGCTGCGGGATATCTTCCAGAGGTTCCCATTCTTCGTCGTTCATCATCATCCTTCCCTCTAAGATTAGGAGGGGGCGGGAGCCATCCTAGTGGAGTAGTGGCCCCCATTATCGTCCTTGTGTGCCCATAACGGCGCAGAGTGATGGCCCGCATCCGCGTGGGAGGACGAACCCCATATAGTCTAGTCAGTAGATTCGGCGGCTACTTCTTCAAAGGTTTCCTCGATAGCCTCCGGGACGGACTCCATCGGTGGTTCGGCGTCCTCGGTGGGCGCGGCTGATCCGTCCCATACGCAATACCCGCCGTCTTCCTTCAGATGGACCCACCCGGTCACCCTGGTCTTGCTGCTTCGTTTCGACTCAAAGTAGACCTTGTGCTCGTCGCAGAAGGGCTTGGATGGGTTGCTCGGCTCTCCGGCTGGACGATTATTCGAGGTATGGACCACCGGAGGCGCGATCTGTTTCATACCCTCGGCAGCATCTTCTTCCGGCAGTTCAACCTTCATCTCGGCGGCGTCATAGAGGCCAGCGAACGTATTTGGGAAGGCTTCCCGGAGCGCCTGGACCAGGGCCACCTTCCGGATCATAGTACCTGGCATGGACTTCCATCCCGATCTCCCGGTGTCGTATTCCCTGAAGGACACCGGGATCTCCGTGGGTATCTTCCGGTCCATCCGGTGGATCTCAGCCCAGCCTCCGACCAGTTTCTCCTCATCCAATATCAGGCTGCCCTTCCGGTATTCCACCGCGCCGGAGCTATCCTGGACTATGACCCCGGCTACCATACCGGCGAACTGGGGATGGGCCTCGGCCCGTTTCGTGAAAGAGTCTTTCCCCACGACCATCGTGGCTACTCCGTCGCCGAACTTCAGCAAATAGGCGTCCCTTACGAAGGGGTTCAAGCCCTGATACCTACAGAGCTCAAGGAATAGTGCGGCCTCCTGGTCGGTGGCCTTAGGGCAGAACAACCGCTTGACATCGGTCAGCGATAGCGATACCTCGGCATTGGATAAGGTGTCCTTATATGTCACGATCTCAGTCGTCATCTTTCCTCCGTTATGATTTGATCGGCCCAGGTCAGGTCGTCCCATACTCCCTTGGCAGCATGAAGGGACTTGAAAGCCAGTTTGGCCGCGTTCAGGTTTCCTACTCTGGCAGCCTCGAATATCTGCCGGTTGCTTCGGAGTACCCAGGCCGCGGTAGGCTCGATGCCCGTGATCTCCTTATAAGCCATCGCGTAACCGGCTAGCTGGACCTGGGCATTGTCGTATAGGCCGCCGGTCTTCCAGTCGAACAGGGTGATATTACCTCCCCGTTCGGCTACGCAGTCTATCTTCCCGGCATATAACATCTCCGGGTGATAGACCGTGACCTCGAAGTCCAGGACGTTATACTCATGGCTTGCCAGCCATTCCCTTATGTTATAGGTGGACTCCTCCAGATCGGGGTCGATGAAGTATTCTACGCCCATCTTGTCGGCTTTCAGAAGGGCTTCCAGTTCCTCATGGACGCGGTTCCCAAAGTCCCTTGCGATGGATGATTTGCTAGGGACTTTCTCCGCTTCTTTGCGGAGTTTCAACAAGTCCCGTTTCTGGGTCCGGTGGTTGACTATAGATCCACCTTCGTTCAAGGTCTTCCTCTTCTCATCACCGTACTCGCCGAAGATGGTATCAAAGCCGTTCTTTCGGCCTGCGGCGTACATATTGGCCTTCATGTACATCCCGCTGATCGTGCTGCAACTGGTCATTCCGGTACAGCTCTCCGGCTTGGGTTGCCGGTCTTTCGTGGACCTTCCCGTGCATTGGCCGCAGCGCGTACAGGGGAACCCGTCCACCTTATAGGTATGGCCGTGCTCCCCCCACTTTCGCAGGGTAACTTCACGGTCGAATCGGGGCAGGGTGTTATCCGGTAGCCTGAGTATCTCAGCCATTGCCATCACCTCCTGGCGACCTATTGTATAGTTTGTTCAACCATGTAGATATCAGGTAATGCCATGGTTCCCGTGGGTTACCGCCCGCCCGGACATACTCGATGCCCAGGCGAACGTCCATATCGCTCAAGGCATGGCCCCGTTGCCGGAGCACTATGCCTATCAGAAGTTCGTCCCGGTGGTTAACCACTAAAGGCTGAAACCCCTTCCCTTGAGAAGTCTTGCAAGAGGTTCCAGGCTTTGCCCTTAGTGGTCCGGCCAGGGCCGAACCAGGCCTTCTCTAGGCGGTGCTCGTCGGGTTCTCCTAACTGCCCATGCCCTACCCGATCGTAGTAGTCCACGAACTCGGTAGCGGCATTGTACGCGGCCCAAGCGGTCTGCTTGACGCCGGGGATCTCCTGGCCCCTGCCCTCAACGAACAGGTGCTGGAGCATGTCGATAGCCTCGCGGGTATACTTATGGAGGGTCGTCGGGTCTACGGCCTCGGCTTCCATACGCTTGGGCTTCACCAGGGCCGTGGCGAAGGACTCCATATCGATGGTGGTCATATTGGCATTGACCAATCCGTCAACCCCTTCCATCATCCGTTCGAAGTATGCCTGGGATAGGCCCAAGCCTTCACGGGCCTGGACCGCTTTACTGTAGACATCTCCGCTATGACGGATCGTCACGATGTCCGATGCCGAACCACGCCGGAAGGCGAAGTGTAAGGTATTGGAGCAGACTACCCGGATCATAGTCGGCCGCATGGTTAAGCCCAGGCTGCCGTCGTGGCTGGTGCTGAGGAGGATATAGGGTTCCAGTTCATCCCCCGGTACTACCTCATAGGACTTGCCCATCTTCGCCAGGATCCAGACGATCTTGCCATCACGCAGGGCGCCAGCCGTATGGTATTGTCCCTGGCCCGGTCCCATCACCGCGTCAAACAACCCGAAGGCGTCGACGTTCTGGATCGGGCTGTAGTGCTCGGTACGGAGGCCCAGGACCTTGCCGTTGTCTTGCCGGACTATGAATCGGTAAGGGTCAACCTCGTTGTAACGGGTCTTGAACCAATCATGGGTCCCTCGGTAGACCGGCTCAAGGGCGACCGTCCAATCCAGGTGCGCGGCCTCCAGAGCTTCCTCCGCGGTGGCCGGACCCTCCAGGCGTTGCCCTAGCCCATGCCAGGGCGTGTCCCCGATGTAGAACATCTCTGCTTCGCCATTGGCGGCGATCGATAGTTCGTGAGGCATAACTAGCCCCCTTCTATATATTTGGGCAACTGCCCGGGCAGTGTAACCCATCTCAACCCACCACGTCACCGTGATGGGTTGAAGGGACCGCACTATCCGTCGGGGTCGGCGTCACACGTGACCCACTGGGTACAGGTCCGCAGCAGGTTGTCATAGTCGCCGCTCATACATTCCTTGAGGAACAGGTCCCTCTCGGCTTTGTCGACGCCTTTATAATGAAGGGCCTCGGTGACCCTTCCCATGATGGCGAAGGCGTTCCCGTCCTCCCCGACTAGCCTGACATAGATGTGTGGATATTTGATCGTCATATTCCATCCTTTGGTTTATCTGTGATCTCGAGGAACCCCACCCGGTCTAATTCCCGGATGAAGTCCTCGCAGGTGCCGAACTTTATCCCTTCCCCCTGCCATTGCTCTATCCTCCAGGCCACGCGTTCCATCAGCTCGGCCTTGTCCTGAGGCTGGGAGAAGTTGGTTAGTTTAAGTTGACCGACCAGGTCGTCCCAGGAGTCGGCCGTGAATACCTCGCCCATATAGGTCTGGACCGTTATGCTCATTCACTCCTCCGATGCTTTAGCGGCTTTTAGCTCAGCCGCGGTCTTCACCCCATAGCGCCGTTTCTCAACGGATACGTCCAGCAGGTGCTTGGCCTTCTTGATCCGGGTCATCGCCCCCTCCAGGGCTTGACCAGCCATGAACTCATCCCAGTCTTCCTTGTGGTCCGTCCCACAGGAGGGACAGGTCGTGACGGCGGCATTAAGATCGGCCTTCACCGTCGCCAGAAGGGTTTCTGCCAGGTTCAGCCGCTTGTCCCGTTTCCTATCGGTCGGGTCGGCTTCGTCCCAATGATTCCCCATCGGGTCCTCCACCCCGCTTAGTTTGCTGGGCTTGCCACCAGCTTGCGGGTTACGCCCACCCCGGAGGGTGGGTGGCTCACCTTACCTCAACTATTCCTGACGGCTCATCCCGAGCTCAAAGCTGAACGGGTGGATCACCCCGCTAGTATCTTCGCCGTGGGTGTAACGATCGAAATTCCCGACGAAAGCGACGGCGGCTTCGGGCATCTGGTAGTCCGTCCAGTGACCATCGGTATCCATGATCGAGGCGAACTCGGTGTAGACCGAGCAGACCGGAAACCCGGCCCGATGAAGGGCCAGGGCGATAGGGCATGAATACTTATCCAGCGGCTTGCCGTGGTCGATATCTTCCTGGGTGACGTTCACGATGAACATTAGTTCCTCCAACCCGTGTTATTTTGACCGGGCTTGCCACCGGTCTGCGGGTTACGGCCCCCGAAGGGGCTGGCTCACCTCTCCGTTATTACTTTGAACTTGCCGGTCCCGGCGCAGGGATCGCAACCATAATCGCCGCTGTCAGGGCCGGTAGCGCCGTTGAAGTAGCTGGGCGGCGACCAACCGTGTTCCCCGCGGCCTTCGCAGCAGTAGCAGATCAGATGCCAGTCGGAGTATTTGGGGCCGAAGACGGTTGCCTCTTCGCGTAGTTGCCGATGACCCTCCAGGGAAGGGCCTTGACCGTCAGGGCCATATAAGGCGTCTTCGATGGTTATACATTCGCCAGCCGTAACCTTACGGCCATCACTTAATGTTGTTTGCATCATTTAATAATTACCCCAAATCAGCAGAGCGGTTGCCCACGGTCCGAAGGGATCCGCGGCCGTTCGGCCTTTGCGCTCCGTCCCGCCCTACGACGATCGACCCGCTGGGGCCACACTCCACGTAGGTTATCTCTACCCTATAGGTATAGGCATTGGGCACGAAGCCCTGGCAGGAATAGACCCGGACCCGTTTCCCGGGATTCTCCTCCCTCAGTTCAACGAAGACCTTGGCATCGCCACGGCTCAGGCACCGCTTCCTGGCTCGGCCTTCGACGCGCCGCGCCTCTTCCATTATGGATTCCACGGTCGGCTCGATCATGGTTCCTCCAACCCGACAGATTAGCCGGACTTGTGACCGGCTCGCGGGTTAACCCCGCCGAAGCGGGGCCACTCCCCTGGTGTTTATTCCGGGACCGGATAGGATTCCGGGTTACGCCCACCAGCCCGCCAATAAAGAGCTCGGGGGGTCGTCTTGCCGGTCCGCCACATATTCCAGGCCTTGAATATCAGCGCCGTATAGTCGCGGATCGGCAGCTTGCGAATCGCTCCAGCGTCTTCAAGCAAGCGCCTTCGCAGGTGCAGGATCGGATGGGCTTGATGCAGGTCTATGCCGGTGGAGAGTTGGGACAGGAACGCCGCGGCGTCTTCTGCGTCAACTCCGCTGAGGATATAATGAACGATGGCCCACCGGCCCGCTCCTCCTTGGAAGAACCGGCGCATGGAATGTCCGGTCTTCAAACTACCCCGGAGTCCTGGAGCTTCATTCAATAGAGCCAGGGCCTCGGGGATAGTGAGGCCCTTTCCACCCCAGGATATCTTCTGCACCATGCCGGACCTGAGATATTCGGAATAGAAGTTGATGGTACTTGCCAGGCCTCCGCTATCAGCTTCTCCATTTATATAGAGGGCGTCTGCCAGGGTGCGCGTCCTGTTGAGGTCCATGACATAGAGGCCAGCGAGCGGGACGTTACGCACCACGATGAAGGAAAGGGCCAACCCGGTGGCGATCAAAGCCCTCAAGCGGTGCTGCCCATCGATCAGGTTCCCATCGGTATCGAACCGGATGGGTCCGTTCGCTTCAGGTATCCAATCGTCCTCTTTCATAGCCTTGGCCCACCGATCGACCCCTGCTTGGCTGAGGCGTCTATTCTTGGGCATTTGATTCAGATATTCCTGGGCCGTTATTGGGCCAATGGTTTCGACGGTCACGGCAATATCACGCTGTGATGCCATGTCGACTACTCCTCGGTCTACACCTAACCCTTAGATTTAGCTGGGCTTGTGACCAGCCTGCGGGTTAAACGGCCCCGAAGAGCCGTCCACTCCCCTAGCTAGCTTTCGCTAGCCGTTTGATCTCCTCCTTGGAGATGGTCATAATGACCTCGACCTGGTTGTCGCCTAGCCTCCCGTTCTTGATGAACACCTCGTAGTTCTTGGGACCGCAATCCCGGAACCGAAGGCTGCCGTGGTCTATGGCTTGAATAATGTGTTCCATGATATTCCTCGCCCCCAATAATTTTGCCCCGGCCTTGGAACCGGCGACTGGGGGTTTACAGCCCCGAAGGGCTGTCCTCACCTCTTAGTAGATATAGCGTTCATGATGGTGGACGGTTAAACCGTTACCGAGCCCGGTAAAATCAAAGGCGTCACATTCACAAGCCTGTTGCTCACAAGACCAACTAGGATTATTCCCTTGAATACGGCTTGGGCATGTGCATTGTTTGGTTATCTGGAGGTCCGTTCCTTCAAGGAGTTTGTACCCGTCCTTCCGTTCAACGGCTCCTTCCATATAGATCTGCTGGTACTTGTCGGCATACCTTTCACTGGGTATCCAAACCACTTTGACTACCGGCAATTCTTTGGTAAGGTCCGCATCAGGATGGATCTTTCTCTTAGCATGTATCAGCCACTTGGGGTTCTTACGGCTCTTGCGGTTCTTACCCTTCTTAACGGTCGCCGTAGGCAGTTCCATCTTAGTTTGGGTTTCTATGGGGGCGGGCTCTTCACCCGCCTCCTCTGCGTAGAATTTAACCTTCTTCTTCATGCAACCTCTACCGATACGGCAGACGCTATGGGCAGGCATCAGGAAGGTCCGGGTCTTCTCTCCGAAGGTTTCCCGTAATATCTCACCGGTACTCGCGAAGGCCAGATATCCTAGCTTGTAGTTCCGCGTCATGCAGATTGGATTGCTGTTCCGGGCCAGGAATATCCCATCAGGTTTCCGCGCGTCCACGACGGCTATGGCATATCCGCCTTCCAGTTCCGGTAAACGGGTCACCAGGTCGTTGACGGTCAAAGGTTTCTCCGTACTACTATCCCTCAAGAGGGCCATGATGGCAGCCGAGTCGACCTCAGCTACTTTGGTGTAAAGCCTTCCCAATTCCCGGTGGTTGCGGATCATACCGTTATGGACCCCAATGATGGGGTCATCAATGATGGGATGGTTGTTGGAATTTTCCTTCGGGCTGCCGGTCGTGGCTGCCCTGGTATGTCCAATCACCGCCACGGTGTCCGGCCCAATCTTGTCCATCAAGGACAGGAACTGCGCGTCTTCGGTAAGACGGGAAGCCTTCTTAGGGGCCTTATAATAGAAGATGTTTCCAATCCCTTTATTGACCACGAATGCTCCGGCGGCATCCACGCCCCGGACCTGGCAGTTCACTAGCAAACGGGTGAACTCCTCCCGGATAGTTGAGTAGTCTTCCTCAGTCCGGTCTTTTCCCGGCCCAAGGCAGAATCCAGCGATTCCACACATGGGAACCTCCAAACGCCTTTGATTGACACGGCCTTGTCACCGTGCTGGGCGTTTACGGCCCCGCCGAAACGGGGCTGACTCACGCTTATTCCAGGATCTCTCTGTTTGGGTTTGCCGTCCGAGTTATGTAATGGTGGTGGCAGCTTGATTCGATTCTTCCGCTGTTATAAGTGATCAGTACCTCAGCCTTAGCCGAACAAGGAATCGCGTCCTCAACGGTTGGGGTTTCATCGCTACCAAGAAAAGCCTCGCATTGGGTATCTTGTCCAGATAACCATCGAACTGTTAAACCGTCGAACATATTGGGTTTCATGGTTTGCTCCAACCCCTCTTTTATTTGGCCGGACTTGTGACCGGCCTGTGGGGTTACACCCGCCCCGAAGGACGGGCCACTCACCCTTAGTTCCGCGTTGTGGTCCGGCGCCGTCGTTGCCGGTTCTCTTCTTCGATCTCAACGCCTTCCGGGTTTCCTCTTGATGGGCCACCTATTCCCAAACGGACGGCCAAGTTCTGCATGGCTTCGTGGGTTATCTCATCACGGTCTTTCAGCATCTCCGCTTTGAGTTCCTGTTTGAGCAAGTACCAGTCCTTGAGGACTCCGTCCATGTCCTGGTAGGGTTTCAACAGTTTGGCTTTGGTCTGCTTGGAGCGTGCCCGATTCATGATCATCTGGGTGAAGACTATCCAGTTCCAGATCTTGGTTGGATTGAGTGAGCCCTGGTGCTGTCGGAACTCGATGGTTCCATGCCTCAGGTAAGCCGTGAAGTTGACTCCGAAATACCGGCCGCCTCCATTGGCTTCACCGGCGAACGCTCTGGGTTGCATGGGAGTTCTTGGCCCTGCCCCTATCGCTAATTCCCAGTGGCGGTAGTGGTCCATCGGCCTTGCATACATCCCTCCCCGTCGGCTTGGGCTCAGTAGAAGATCGATGATGGGCTGATGGAGTTTGTAGATCTCACCGACATTCGCCATCTGTTTGGCGGTCATGCCGTCCGCGTCGTGGTGGACGTGGAGGCCGGTGCTGATGTTTACGAAGCAGCCTTGTTCCTTTAACACCCTGCAGACCGTTCGGATCTGTTCCCGTGCCTCAAGCCCCCTCATTGGAGGGCTTACCAGTTCGAACCCGTTGGGGACTGAGGCGTCCGTTACCATCTTCCAGTATTCCCGGGTGTGGTGGTTGTATCCCTCAGCGACACATGGGACTCCGGCCTCACTTATAAGAGAGGCTAGTTCATTCATCCGTCCCTGTCCTGGTCGGCGGCCTCTGGTTACGTTGAACTCGATTTCCACTCCGAATCTGTGATCTGAGAATTTCATGGTTTACTCCAAACCCCTTTATTTATTTACTGGCCTTGGCACCAGTTATGGGGTTTACACCCGCCGGAGCGGGTGGCCTCACCGTTATTCGTTGTTGGCTTTGGCGGCTCGCCGTCCGGCGGCGGCTGGGTCTTTGGAGTCTATGGTGTAATGTTTGTTGCAGAGGATGGGACCGTTAGTTAGAACAACGTCGGCGTTGTTGGTGCAGTAACCGGTTGAAGTTTTCGCGCTGCAAAGGTAGGGGATCCGTCCGTGATTGATTGGCGTTGCGTTTTTCATCTTGTCTTACCTCACCGCTTTAATTTTGCTGGGCTTGGCACCAGCTTTGCGGTTTAAGGGGATGTTGCCATCCCCTGCCTCACCTTGTTTCCGTTCACCTTCGTCCTTCCGTCTATCATGACTTCGGGAATCGGCTAGCCCACTTGTTAAGCGCTGGGCTGGTGCTCTTCGGTCGGCTTCGTCAGCCGCCGCGTCGTGGCACCTTGCACTCGTACCGGCCTCGCGACCTCCGGCTCTCTTTCTTATATGTCGGTTGTTTTTGTTGCTGCTTGGGTGGTTCCTATGGAACCATTATAGGTAGGATTGTACAAAATGTACATAGTTTGGAGGCTAAAATGGGACCAATCTGGGAATCGGTACGAAATTGGCCCCTTTTCGGCCCCTTTTCTTTACAAATATTGTTTTTTATCTGTTCCGTGTAAGGCTGCCCGGACGGGTGTATACTGGGCGAAAGGGGGATTTTGATGGTAACGATTGAACAATCTGACACGGCCCATCTGGTCCGGCGGCTTCGGGATATGGGCTTCAGTTATATGGAGATAGGACGGCACCTGGGGGTCCACTGGAGGACGGTCTACCGGTGGGGGCGTAGTGAGAACCATCCGTGGGCTATGGGGCCGGTGAACCAGGCCCTTGCCGGTATGATCCGGATCCAACCTTCAGGACGGCAGCCGCTAGACGGCTAGTCATGGACTACATCGAACGGCGGGTCTTGACGGACCTGGAGCGGACCCGGTGCCAGGAGGTCGCCCTGGAGCGGCACATCCGGAACCAGAAGCGGGGCCTCAAGTCCCACCGGAAGTTCGACGGGCTCTCGGATTACGACATAGACCTGATCGGCTTCACCGGGGAATACGTGGTCCGGCAGCTCCTGGGGCTGGGCGGGTTCGAGCACTTCGACTTTGACGGCCCTGATAAGACCGGGGATATCCGGCTGCCCTGGGGCGAGTGGATCGAGGTCAAGACGACCACCAGGCCGTGGTACCGGTTCCCCATAGAGGAATGGGACTGGGAGTCATTATTCCGGGCCAAGTACGGCGCCCTGGTCTGGCCCGATTTTCCCTCCGGTACTTACGCGGTCGTAGGCTGGTGTACCAGGGAAGAGTTCCGCTTATATAAGAAGTGGCATGATCAGACGACCACGCCCGCCGTACCATCGCCTTGCTGGCTCATGCCCTGGCAGAAGTTCCATCCTTTGAGGGAGATGCGGGAGCGGATCCTGGGGTTCCAACAGCCCTCGTTATTTTAGCGCCGGATTAAGTGGGTGCAACCGGCTGCCGGAGGTAAGGTTAGGTGTTAAGTTAACTGTTAAGCCAACGGATAACGAGCGGAAACGGTCGGCCGGTATCACGGAACCCGTTTCAGACTTAACGACTTAACGCCCCTTATAGATAGTTAACTGTTAATAACCTTCCCTCCCCTAAGAACCCCACCCTACCAACACGGTCCGGCCCTGGACGGGCCTTCCCTTGATACCGCTAGCAGAGGACAGATATGATAGACCAAGAACCAAGAGGAATACCCTACATGGTCAGTGCACCACGGACGGCTAGTTTTAAGCTGGTCTGGTGGCCGATAGAAGATAGGGGACAAGTCTGCTGGTCACTCCCTAAGGACCGGCCCTATTGCCGGGAAGTCATATTCACCTGCCTGGCTGTCCTGAAGCGACAGGGCTGGGAGGTCCATAACGTCACGCCAGCGGAACCCCTTCCGCCGATGGGCAAAGCCGGAATGAAGCACTTTATGGCTATTTTGAAAGCAGCCATACAGGATACCCTGGGCAACACGGTCTGGGACTTCCAGCCGGGTATCATAGATTGGGAGGGGTCTAATGGCTTTTGACGTACAGATCCGCGACAGGATCAAAGAACTGAAACGTGTCCCGGCCTCCGAGCTCCTGGCGAACCCCAAGAACTGGCGCAGGCATCCCCAACCACAGCAAGAGGCTTTAGCCGGTATCCTTCAGCAGATAGGCTTCGCCGACGCGGTGATCGCCAGGGAAACCGATGACGGCCTGGAGCTTATCGACGGCCATCTGCGCCAGGAGCTCATGGGAGATCAACCCGTGCCAGTCCTGGTCGTCGACGTGACGGCCGAGGAAGCGGATATGATGCTGGCTACCTTGGACCCTCTGGCCGCGATGGCAGGGACGGACTATGACGCCCTGGAGTCCTTATTGATGGCACTCCAGCCAGCCAACGAGGCCGTAGCCGATATGCTCCGGACCATATCCGAAGGGGTGCCGGAACTCCCACCCCTGGGGCCGGAGATAGATGAATCCATAGCAGACGGGATATCCCTCTGCGAATGCCCGGAATGCGGTCACGAACACCACCGGATCGATGCAACCGGGACCGGCTGGGGGAAAGATGATACAGACTGACAGCAAGCCGACCCTGGTAAGCCTGTTCGCCGGATGCGGCGGGTCGTCCCTCGGGTATAAATGGGCCGATTATGATATCCGTCTGGCGGTGGAATGGGATGAAGGGGCCGTGGATATCTACCGGAGGAACTTTCCCGGCGCCAACGTCCACCACGGGGATATAACTCAGCTATCAGGCGAGCAAGCCCTGGAGATGGCCGGTGTGGCTCCTGGGGAGCTAGATGTACTTGATGGCTCCCCACCCTGCCAGGGATTCTCTACCGCTGGCCTCCGGGAGTTCGATGATACGCGCAACAGGTTATTCGAGGAATATATAAGACTACTGGACGCCTACCGGCCCAAGGTCTTCATCATGGAGAACGTGACCGGGCTCAAGAAGGGCAAGATGAAACTGACCTTCGCCGAGATGACCAGAGCCATGAAGGCCCAGGGCTACACGGTATCCTGCCGGGAGCTCAACGCCTGGTGGTGGGGGGTGCCGCAGAATAGGCGCCGGTTGATTTGGATCGGCACGCGCGAAGACTTGGGGATCGTGCCATCCCATCCTACGGCTACCTACCGGAAGCCCGTATCCGTCGCCCAGGCCCTTAACCTGGACGGGACCATCCTGAGATACGGGGCAGGCTACCGGAAAGACAAGAACCACTGGGAAACGGACGGCCCTCTGGGGTTAGCTATGGCGACCGGCCGCTTGAAGGTGAAAGAAAGTCTGGCCTCCGGCATGTACCCTGAAAAGGCTAACGATATCAGTGAGCCTTCGCCTCCTCTGGGAACGTGCCGCAATCGGCTATATACTCAAAAGATCACTGGGGTTGAGGAATGGTTCAAGGGACATAATGGCCCGAAGTTTCAATCAGCGGACCAACCAGCGGGAACCTTAGCCGCTATCAGACCCCTTAGAGTCACGAGTTCAGCGGTAGATGTCAACCATTACGGGAAAGATAATGACTGGGTTCCTACCGAGAAACCCGCCAGGACTTTAAGGGTCAGCCAGAAGCCCAGGATCACCGGCTCGTTCGCCTTCCCGGAGAATGAGGACCGGCGAAAGTCCATAGAGGGACCCGTAGCCGCCCTGGCAGCTATCCGGCCTCCGTCCGTCACGGATGGGTCTGAGGTGCGGTACCTCAATATCTGGGAGTCCAAGACCTTGCAAGGCTTCCCGGACTGGTTCGATATACGGGAGAATGAATACAAATACATCGGGAACAGCGTATGCCCGCCGATGGCCGAGGCTGTCGGGTCGCATATCAGGAAACTACTGGGGGTCTGATGCAACACCGTACCGAGTCCAAGACCAGCCCCAGGAGGATCGAAGCGGTCTTCAAGCAGAGGCAAGCCCTGGAACTGCGAATGGCCGGTCGTAACTATTACGAGATCGCCGACGCGTTGGGCTATGCTGGACATACCAGCGCCCTGGCTGCCGTCAACAAGGCCCTTGAGAAGACCCTGGAGGAACCTTCCCAGAGGTACCGTTCGATGACTTTAGAACGCCTGACCAAGGTCTTGCAGGTCCATTGGCCTGCTATGCTTGCCAGGGATGACGCGGCGACCAGGCACGTTCTGAACGCATTGAAGGATATCAGGCAGCTTATGGGGCTGGACGCCCCCCAGAGGTTGGAGCATAGCGGGCCGGAAGGCGGCCCTATCCAGCAACAGGTGGTTACATTGGACTTTGGTGACGTTACCGCAGCATTACAAGTCCTGGCAGATGCGGGGGCAATCCGGGTGGACCCCAATGGACGCGGCCTTAACGGCTCCGTGGACGCCATACATCCCCCACAGGCCGACCGCTAAGCAGTTAGCCTTCGGTCTGCTGAATACGCCCGAGGCCTTATATGGTGGAGCCGCGGGTGGCGGGAAGTCCGACGCCCTCCTGATGGCTGCCCTTCAGTACGTCCACGTCCCCGGCTACGCCTGCCTGCTGCTACGTCGATCCTACACGGACCTATCCCTGCCCGGTGCCTTGATGGAACGGGCCAAGGAATGGCTGATGCCTACGGATGCCAGGTGGAGGGACACCGAGAAGACCTGGCGGTTCCCTTCCGGCGCCACGATGACTTTCGGCTACCTGGAACGCCTGGGGAACGAGTACCGCTATCAGTCCTCCGAATTCCAATTCATCGCCTTCGATGAGCTCACCCAGTTCCATGAGTCCCAATACCGGTATATGTTCAGCCGCCTCCGACGCCTGGAGAATGTACCCGTCCCCTTACGGATGCGGGCCGCGTCCAATCCCGGCGGCCTGGGTCACGAATGGGTCAGGCAGAGGTTCATCGATAAGGCCGAAGACGATGAGGACCGTATCTTTATCCCGGCGAACCTGGACGACAACCCGTACCTGGACCGTGAGTCTTATATCCAGAGCCTGATGCAACTGGATCCCCTCACCCGCCAGCAACTACTACAAGGGGACTGGTCAGCGCGGCAGGCCGGGAGCTTGTTCAAACGGGAATGGTTCGGTATCGTGGAGGAGTTGCCGGTGGTCGTGAACCGGTCTATCCGCTTCTGGGACTTAGCTGCTACTCCCTTGCGGCCGGGTACGGACCCGGACTATACAGCCGGGGTACGGGTGGATTACGGCGCGGATGGCCTTTACTATGTGGTGGATGTCCAGAGGATGAGGGGAACACCAGCCGAGGTTGAGGCACGGGTCCGGCAGACGGCGGCGATGGACGGGGCCGGAACGCAGATCGTCATCGAACAGGAGCCAGGAGCGTCAGGCGTGAATACGATCCACCACTATGTGACCAGGATATTGCCTGACTACACGGTCAGGGGCCAGAGGTCTACCGGCTCCAAGGTGGAACGGGCAGGGCCGGTCAGCAGCCAGGCCGAGGTCGGGAACGTGCGGTTGTACCGCGGCCCGTGGCTCAGCCCGTTCCTTGATGAGGTGGAGGCGTTCCCTCTGGGTTCCCACGATGACCAGGTGGACGCGATGGCTGGCGCTTTCATGCGGTTACGCGGCACCCATTCCCCCGAGCCGCTGGTCCATCAGCTAGTCGGCGCGGCCCGGATAGACCCCGCCAGGAACCCGCTGGGGTTAGATCCTAATAACCCGCTTTACTGGGATGTAGACCGTCCACGATAGTAGATCCAATGATATGAGCCTATAACCGCGTCACCACGGGCCGTTTTAAGGCCTCTTGAATAAGCCGGGAGTATATTAGGCTAGCCGAGCCTGGGAAAACGGCAGAGGAGTCCAAATGGTCCTGATGAGTATGAACGGCCTGGACCCGGTCACCGAGTCCATGATGAGATGGATCCAACAGCAAGCCGACGACCGGCGAACGGATTATGAATTAGCCCGCCGATATTACAACGGCGACCACGATACCGCGTTGACCGACCGTCTGAAGAAGTTCCTCCCGCCCAGGTTATCTTTCCGGGACAACTTCATGGACGTGGTGGTGGATACCCTGGCGGAACGGATGAACGTGATCGGCTTCGATATCGAGGACGAGGACATCCACGACTGGGCCTGGAACCTGTGGAACCTTAACAGGATGGACTATACCCAGGGGGTCGTCCATACCGAGGCGATCATGCTAGGCGACTCCTATATCCTGTGCGACTGGGACCAGGAGCATGAGCGGCCGCGTTGGACGCATCAGCTCGCCGAGATGATAATCCCCCACTACTCCGAAGACAGCAGGCGGATAGATTGGGCCTCCAAGAAGTGGGTCCAGCGGCCCCGCCTGGGGGAAGAACCCGAAACGAGGTTGAACCTGTACTTCCCGGACCGTGTAGAGAAGTACGTCGCGAAGGGTGGGGTATGGGGCCACTACCAGGACGACCAGGACGAAGTCTGGCCTGCTCCCTGGCTGGATAAGAGCGGGCAGCCTCTGGGCGTACCCTTCATCCACTTCAGGAATAGGCCGATGGGTTCCGACTTCGGTATATCCGAGATCCTCAACGTCATGCCCATGCAGGACCTGCTGAACAAGACCCTTATCGACCTGACCATGATCCTTGACACCTTAGCCTTCCCCCAGAGGTATACGTTAAATGTGAACCACGGTTCCTCACGCCTGGACATACTGCCGGGAAGCGTGACGGAGTTCCATTCCGAATACGACGGAGGCCAGGTCGGGCAGTGGAGTGCGGCGAATGTGGACGGCCCGTTGAAAGCTATCGAGTCCCTGGTGCAGCACATAGCCGGGACTACCCGGACGCCCCAGCACCTGTTCCAGATCATGGGAGGCGCGCCCAGCGGGGAAGCCCTGAAGACCGCCGAGTCCGGCCTGGTCCAGAAGGCCAAGCAGCGGATGATATCTTTCGGCAACGCTTGGGAGGACTGTATCATCCTGGCCCTCCGGGTACAGGAAGCCTTCGGGTCCTCCGTCGGGAACGTGGAGGAGGTAGCTCCGTCGACCACTTGGGGCGACCCGGAAACCCGGAACGAACAAGCCCACCTTGAAAGCCTCAAAGCCAAGGCCGAGCTCGGGATATCCAAGCACCAGATATGGCGGGAGCTGGGCTATACCCAGGAACAGATAGACCAGATGGATATCGACGGCGCTACCGAACGGCAAGGGGAAACCAATATAGGCGCCGAGATCCTGAGGAACTTCCAGGCCGGAGAGTTGTAACGTGCCCGGACCATCCGACGCGCAGAAGTCTATCGAAGGGTTTCGGAAACTACTTGAAGCCCAGGACGCCAGGGCCTCGGCCCAGGTGGTCCGTGCTTATGCGCCGGTCTACCGGCAGCTTCAACGTGATACCCAGGCCCTGGTCAAGATAGCCCAGGCGCAAGGCCTCAAACCCTGGCAGGCCATGCGGATGCAGCGGATGAAAGACCTGGAGAAACAGTTCCTGGCTAGCGCGTCACGTTTCTCCAAAGCCGCGGGGGATACGGTCACAGCTTCCCAGCGTGCGGCGGTCGGCCTGGGCCGTCGTGGCGCCCGCCAGGCGGTAGCCGCTGGATTGCCCCGTGGGGTCACCATGGAGAACCTGGCGAATATCGGCCTGGAGTGGAACCGCCTGCCGGAGGAGGCTTTCACCAACTTCGTGGGGATCTCCGGTGACGGCCAACCGATAGGGGACTTGCTGGCGCCGCTCGGCCCGGAGGCCGCGGCCCCGATCAAGGACGCGATAGGGAACGGGATAGCTCTGGGCAAGAGTCCAAGAGAAACCGCCCAGCTGATGCGGGTCGCTGCCGGGATACCGCTATCCAGGGCTCTGCTGATAGCTCGGACGGAAACCAACAGGGCTTTCCGAGAGTCCACACGGCTGCAATACGCCAACAATTCCCAGGTAGTCACGGGCTACAGGCGTATGGCTACCAAAGACGACACCACGTGTATGGCCTGCATCGCTCTGGACGGTACTCTCTACAAACTTGACGAACCATTGAACGAGCACCCGAACGGGCGTTGCGCCATAGTTCCGGAAACCATCACCTATAAGGACCTGGGCCTGGACGTAGAGATGCCGCCCCAGCCGGAGAACGGGCAGAGCTGGTTCATGAACCAGGGGAAGGCGGTCCAGAAAAGGATGCTTGGCCCTTCCCGGTTCAGGGCATACCAGACGGGCGACCTTAATCTAGCTGACCTGGTAGAGATCAGGAGCAGCCCGATATGGGGCGACGCGGCAGGAGTGCCATCCCTCAGGAATACACTGGTCAAGGCGGCGGGTAAGAAGCAGCCGGTCCCATTAACCAAGTGGATTGAGATCCATGACAAGGCCGCTATAGCGTCGAAGATATCGAAGGCGGCGAAGAAGGCCGGACTACCCGAGCCGCCCGCGTTTATCCCGGCCCCCAAAAGACCACCCAGGCCTCGCAAGCCCAAACAGGTGGAGCCCGAGCCTAGCAAGTATTCGAAGGTGAACAAGGAGCTGGAGAATATGAAGCTGCCACTCGGGAACCGTAACCAAGCCGACCTCATCGTAAACGCGAACCGCCAAAAGTTAGGGGCCACACGGGAAGGTGAGGAGATCAACCAGGCCGTAAGCCGTTGGATATCAGGTGGCAATGAGGGACACCGCGAAGGCGCCGCGAAATGGATGGCAGGGGAAGATGTAACCGGCGTTCGTAGTTGGCAGACCGGTGCAAGATTAGCCGAGGCCGCAGCGAACGGATCGCGAAGCAGGCACACGCTTTACCGAGGTATTAAAACATATGGGGATACTATTGAAGATGTAGAAGCTATCTATTCGAAAGGAACGGTATTCGATAGCCATATCTCCAGCTTCTCAAGGATCTATGAGAAAGCGGCATCCCCCGAGTTCGCAGGGGCGGGTACCGACCAAGCTAACGCCTCCGTTGTATTCAAATTGCAACCTGGGGCTAGGGGATTGAATATCGAACCTATCAGTAGTTATATAGGGGAAGCGGAAACCATCATTAGCGGCCGATTCGAGGTCGTGGGGACGTATCGCACTCTGTCTATACCTGAGGGCGGAGGACGCGCTGTTGGACGGATGCGAGTAGGGGAGATCCTCCACGTGGAGATCAGGCAGACTCAATCATTAGTCGAAGGGGTGAAATGATGACGACACCAGGGTTTATTTCAAAGGATGAATATACGGACCCCGGCCCGAAGATTAACTCTCACTTCTCCGAAACTTTTGCCCAGGCCAGGGAGCGCGTAGCGAAGGAACGGGAGGAACGCCAGGCCGCAGAGGAAGCGGAGGCCATCGAGGGAACGGAGGAAGCGGAATGATCGCCCAATGGATAACGGGGGAGTCCAGGCCGGTGGTCCGGCACAGGAACGGGGTGGTCTGGTGCCCGTTCTGCGACCGTAGTATGCAGGACACCAGTACGCCCTTGATATGCGGCGGCTGCAACGCGGCATTCAAGGAAGACGCCCCGGAGGTGACCGAGCCACCGACTCCCCGGCGCCGCCGCCAGACGGAACAGGCCCCGGAATAACCCGATGAGATGTTATCGGTGCGAGTCTGAAGACCTGACCCTGGCAGCCCTGTGGCCTCAGGACCGGGCGACCTACGCCCAGATCCGGATCGTGATGAGGATCTGCCGGAACTGCGGCCTGGAACAGAACCACATAGGGGACGACGAACCGATGGACCCTGCCAGGGCCGCGGAGGAAGCGCCGGACCACCATATAGGAGGACGATATGCCTAACAAGGCGAATGGTAAGATGGTCAACCGAAGATTGGGGCTGGCTCCCAAGGGAAGGGTGAAACCGGGGCCACCCAAAGACGGACGGTTGAAGAACAACAAGGGCGATAAATATTCCAAGTGATTGTATAGTTTGGCACATTGTAATCCGCTTTCATGCCATCCTACAATGGAATCTACCGCAACCCTGCGGGTATAAGTAGGGGGATCTATGGTATCAGAGAACACGGCTCCGACAGGAGATGAGGTAGCCCAGGCGGTCCCACCGGCAGGCCAGCCGGACCCGGAGGGCGAGGGCCAGCAGCGGACGTTCACCCAGGAAGACGTGAACCGCCTCCAGGCCCAGACCCGCAAAGAGGTCCGTAACCAGTTCGCTGATTACGGCCAGCTAAAGGACCGGGCCGCCAGGGCCGACGAACTGGAGCAAGCACAACTTACCGAGCAAGAGAAGCTGGAGGCCAGAGCGGCCGAAGCCGAACGCAAAGCCGCCTCCGCAGCCGACCAGATATCGGCAGCGATGATCGCCTCCGAGGTAAAGGTGCGGGCAAGCCAGTTGGGTATCATCGACCCTGACGCCGCGTTGCTCCTGGTCGACCGGGCGAACGTCCGGTACAGCGAGGAGGACGGGGTGACCGGGGTGGATGCGGCCCTGACTCAACTCATGGAAGACAAGCCGTACTTGAAAGGGCAGTCCAATCGCGCGCCGAACCTGAACCCGCAATCCGGGGAACCGGCCCCGACCCTGCGGCTAACGGAGGGCCAGCGAGAGGCGGCCCGTCTTATGGGCATGACCGACGAGGAGTATGCCCAGGGGATCTAAACTTCTGAACCGGGGATAGAACCCGTAAGGAGATCAACTATGGCCGCAAATGGCTTCGAGTGGCGCTACAACGTGTCAGGGGGACGGCCCCTGATCGCTACCTTCCTGATGAAGGATTCGGAAACACTGACCCGTGGGGATATGCTGAATCTGGAGTCTGGCGAGGTAGACCTACTGGCGACGGGTGATACCGCCGCGGTAGGCGTATTCGTCGGCCCGGAGAACCCGGACGATGCCACGGATGGACAACCTGGCGTTGTAGCCGGAACGGACAGTACCACCATCGTCAAGGCTATCATCAACCCGGACGCGGTCTATGCGGACCGGAACGACACCAGCGCAAGACTGGCAGGGGCTTTATTGGATGTGTCCGGGGCAACCGGGGCGCAGACTATCGCCGCCGCCAGCAATAATGAGTTTGTCGTCGTGGAGAGGAAGAGGCAGTCTTCGGACGAAACCCGCGTCCAATTCACGGCTCCGACCCACTATCTTTCCAAAGTCCAATAGTTCGATAGGAGGGCTAGATGCCTCTTACGAGTGGGAATTTCGCCGACCTGTTAAAGCCGGGGCTCAAGCGGATCTTTGACATCGGAATGAGCCGACCCCGGCCGATCATGGAACTCCTCTTCGGGGTGGAAACCTCTACCCGCTTCGAGGAACAGTACCAGGGCATGGGAGCCCAGGGCCTGGTCCCCGTCTTCGACGGGACCGTAGCCTATAAGGATTTTGATGCCGGGTACCGAACGGATATACGCAACTATGAGTTCGCGATGGGGATCCAGGTGGAACGTCGGCTGGTCGACGACGACCAGTTCAACCAGATCCGTAGGCGGGCTAGCAACATGGCCGATAGCTTCAACACCACGATCGAAGCAGACGCGGCCCAGATCTTCATTAACGGCTTCACCGATTCGGGCACGAACCGGATGGGAGCAAGCACCAACGGGGCTGACAGCGTGGGTCTTCTGAGCACCGCCCACCCGCACGGTCCGGCAAATACAAACAACACCCAGGCGAACGAGGCCACCCTGGCCTTGACCCTGGACAATCTGGACACGACCAGACAAGCCATGAGGAATTTCACGGACGACCGGGACCAGCTCCTGGGGGTCAACCCCGATATGCTGCTGGTCCCGCCGGAACTGGAGCGCACGGCTACCCAGCTGGTTAGCGAACGGGCCATCTATGAGCCCGGTTCGGCCCAGTACGACATCAATATGTTCTCGGGCAGATTCCGTCCGGTGGTCTGGGACCGCCTGACGGACAGTAACGCCTGGTTCCTGATCGATTCCACGCTCATGAAGCAGCACTTGATCTGGCAATGGAGGATCAAACCTGAGTTCTCCGAGGCTGAAGACTTCGATGGCTTGACCGCGAAGTTCAGGGGCTACATGAGATACGGCATCGGCTGGACTGACTGGCGCTGGATCTACGGACAGAACCCTAGCTAATAGACCTGGGCTAAGCTGGTGGGGGTCGTGGTAAGTACCCCGCGGCCCCCACTGGTTCCAACTTTAAGGAGGAACTGGTCATGCCTACCAATTTTCCATCTGGAGTAAAGAGCCGGGGTGTCCCGGTTGAGGGACTGGGCGGGATCGGTAGCCCGCTGCTTACTACTGGTAACGTCTACCACGTCGATTCGGGAGCGGACGCTGCGGATAACGACAATGCCGCCACCAACCCTAAGCAGCCCGCGGCTACCCTGGACGGCGCCATCGGAAAATGTACGGCATCCAACGGGGACGTGATCCTGGTGGCTCCGGGCCACAGTGAAACCATCTCTGCCGCGGCCGCGATAACCTTCGACGTTGCCGGGATAACCGTCATCGGGATGGGAGTGGGCAACAGCCGCCCGACCATTACCCTGGACACCGCAGCCACGACGGATATCGATGTGACCGCCGACGATACGCAGATCCACAATATGATCTTCTCCATGAACTACGCCGACATCGTTGAGGTCTTTGACTTGAGCGCCGCCGGGTTCGTTGTAAACAAATGCCGGTTCGTCGATACCGCCACAAATATGAATTTTGTTGACCTGATAAAAGGCACAACTACTAACAACGAATGTGACCGGTTGGAGTTCACCAACAATGTGGTCATCAGCCCAGATACGGGCAACAACGGTGTGATAGACATCGGCGGTGACATCGCTGGACTGGTCTTCAACAACAACTATATCCGCATGGGTGTTGCCAACTCTGAAGCCATTATTTCAGTAGCAACGGGGAAAGACGTCACCGATTGTGAGATTGCCTACAATCACATCTACAGGTTAAACACCGCTGGTGACCTGTTGATTGATTCGGACACCAGCGATAACACGGGCATCATCGCCCATAACCGTATCGGTCATGCTGATACCGCTTCTGAGATCCTGATTGATGCTGACGGTGTTAGGCAATTTGATAATCTGGGAAGCGCAGTTGATACGGCCAGCGGCTACGTCCTACCAGCCATTGACAGTTAAATGTCCGGCTGCCTTCGGGCAGACATCTAACTGTCACAGGGTGGATGTCCTGGGTGCCTGTCCCATCGCAGGCATCCAGGGAAAATATAGGAGGGCTGAATGGCATACGGTTATGAATCGGTAACAATCAACACCGGGGCCGCCTCCGGTGGCGACGGCTCCGCTACGGCAAACAATACCAGCGGCCATGTGGTAACCGGGCAGATATGCTCCATCGGGGTGACATATGGGGATTCCCCACCCAATACTACAGACGTGACGATAGCCACGGCGGGGAATAACGGCCCGGCCCTAACGATCCTGACTCTGACCAACGCCAATACCAGCGGCTGGTTCCATCCACGCCATGTCATAGATGATGAAACCGGGGCCGATGTCACCTACGATGGTACTGAAGAAGTCTACGACAAGGTCTGCATATCGGACAATATCAAGGTAACGATCGCCCAGGCCAACTCGCCGGACACCGCTGAGGTGGTCGTCGTCTATTACGCTGGCCGCTGATGGCGATCGAGCGCCATGTCATAAAGGTTTCGACCACGGGATCCGATGCCTCGGCGACGGGTTCCCTGGTCGTGGCCTTGCCTTATTGCGAGCTCCTGGCAGGGTATTTCAACTTCCACGCGTCAGCCCCGGCTTCAACCGATACCACCCTTTCCTCGCCAGGCGACCCCGTGGCCTTAACCCTGTTGACCATCACCAACAGCGCCACGGACGCCTGGTATTACCCGTCCATCCAGATGGATGACAACTCTGGCTCTGCCATAACCGGGGCGTACGTCCCGGCACTGATCCACGGGAACCTCCTGGTAGAACTGGCTGGCTCCGATGCTCTGACGGATGCTCTGACCTTAACCGTTTTCGTGAGGGTGTAATGGCTTTCAGCTATACGGCAGGCAGCACGGCAGACCGGGACAGGGTCCGGCTGGAGATAGGCGATACCGACGAAGACCGGGCTCTATTCCAGGATGCGGAGATCGACGACTTCCTGAGCCAGGAAGGTGATAGCGTCCTCAAGTCCGCGGCCCGTGCCTGCGAAACCCTGGCGGTCCGGTTCGCCAGGGATTTCACGTTCTCCGCGGACGGGGCCAGTTTCCAGAAGGGGCAAGTAGCCCAGATGTTCATGACGCAAGCCAAAAGGCTCCGGCGAAAGGCTAGCGGGACCACCACGGTGATGCCGCGGCGAAAGGACGGGTACTCGGTCTACACCGATTCTGACGAGGTCACCGGCCTGAACATACTGGACTCCGGGACCGGACAATTCGGGCGATATAGCGATGGTTGATAAACTACTCCAGGGGAATGACCTGATCTATATGCGGACCGAAACCCGAAAGGCGATGCCCGATACCGTTACGATCCAGCGCAAGAGTCTGGCCGGCGACGGTCAGGGAGGATACGCGGAGTCGTGGGCCAACTCCTATCAGGACGTTCCGGCCCGCCTCTCCTTCACCGGTGGCGCCGAGTCCATAGCGGCCGGTCGCCAGGACGTGCAGCCGATCTCCGTCCTGACGGTGGGATACGATCAATCAGTAGAACCGACGGATCGGGTCTTGCATTCCAGTGGTACCTATGAGGTACAATCCATAGACACCGGCAAGTCCTGGACCGCGGTCAAACGATGCCAGATGCGCCGGTTGTAGGGCTTCAGGAGGCGCGGTGCCGGAGGCCGGAATGCCGTAGCCTGCTAGCCCGGATCCGGCTGGAAGCCAATAGCGTAGTAGAGATCAAGTGCCGCTTGTGTAAACGGGTGAGCACCTTCGCCCCGGAAGGGGTAACGGTCCGGCTGAAACCGGACGGACAGGGAGGATATATCCAGGCGCCGGTAGGCGACAACTGAACGGGGACCGCCTTCAGAGGCCCCAGGAGGCCCATTAAGCGGCTAGACCGCTGGCGGGGATAGGAAAGGTAAGGGAGGCTCGTGGAAGCCCTTGATTACCCTTGTACGGGTAGTTGAGGGTTTTTATTTTGGCCGCATTTAGGATGGACCTGAAAGTCGAAGTCACCCTGAATCCGAACTGGCGGGTGCTACAGTCACAGGTTACCCAGGCGACCGAGATCGCCGCCAGGAATGTGGAGAAGGACGCCAAGGCCCGGATAGCTGCCTGGCCCGCCGTAGACACCGGGACGACTATGAACTCCATCGAAGCGAAACCGGAGGGAGGATTCATGAGGGGTGAGAACCTGGCCTGGCGTATCGGGCCGGTGACGGAGTATGCCCCCTTCATAGAGTTCGGGACCGTCTATATGAAGGCGAGGCCCTTCATGATCCCGGCGCTTGAAGGGGAGGCTCCCCGCTTCAAGGAAGCGATCGCCCAGCTGATGGCGAAGCTCTAGCGATGGCTAATCTACGGGTGAACCTGGACACGGCCATCTACTCCGTCCTGAATGTGGAGGCGGTGACCAACGAAGCCACGGGCGGGGTCTTCAACGGGATCGCGCCCCAGGGCACGGAGCCGCCCTTCGTGGTCTTCCAGGCCATGAGCAAGGTGGACGACTACTTCGCATTCACGGGAAGGGGAGGGGCCGCGATCTACATGGTCAAGGCGATCGACCGTAGCATCTGGCCCAAGGGGGCGGGGGATATCGATACCCAGATCGACAGCGTCATGCAAGACGCGTCGCTCAGCATCACGGGCCACGCCTTGCTGATGTGCCGACGGGAATCCGATATCTACCTGGCAGAAGACCAGGCGGGAGTAGTCTTCCAGCATGTCGGAGGTCTATACCGGATAATTGCCGACCAAAGCTAAACGAGGCTCCTGTGTCCACTACTGGATCATCGAACCGGCCGAGGGGAAGACCAGCCAGGGCCGGTGTGAGAAGTGCCAGGAAGTGAGAGCCTTCGATAACTCGATCCCCGACGACCAGTTCAGCTTTACGAAGAAATGACAAGTACGAAGAAGACGGCTGAAGCAGAAGAAGAACCAATCTGGTATCTGGCCCTGAAGAAGATGCTGATGGCCCAAGGGCCGGGGGTGAAGCCATCATCCATCCGCATCAACCGGGGCCAACGGTTCGCCCTGGACGGGGATGAACCCCTGGACATCGATGAATTGATACGGCTGAAGGTCGTGAAGATATACGAAGAATCGGACGCTGAATGGGCGCAAGGGGAGTTAGCGAAGGCAC
>Ga0208030_1000309_pt1 | contig 35439 bp, 46 predicted proteins | sample MalvirDeepMed_M9_FD_184246 | JGI IMG/M metagenome (GOLD analysis project Ga0208030, IMG submission 184246) | Marine viral communities from the Global Malaspina Expedition - Malaspina viral metaG DeepMed_M9 (SPAdes) (version 2) | ecosystem: Environmental > Aquatic > Marine > Oceanic | place...
CCCATGCCCATCATGCCAGAACCCTCCCACGCGGGGCCAGGGGCCAACGGCTGGCTGAGACTAGGCTGGTAGCCGGGACCACCGGATCTGTATCCACCACCCTCACCCAACATCGCACCCGCAGGAACGCGACTGCCACCCCCTGCTGGCAGACTAAGACCTTGTGGATTGAATTGTGCCTGGGGTTGATAAGTCAACTTTCTCCTACGAACTTGTGGAGCAGGTGCCGATGGTTGCCCCGCCATCATCCCACCATTCATGCCTCCATTCATGCCACCATTCATGCCTCCATTCATGCCTCCATTCATGCCTCCATTCATCATCCCTTCATCCATACCTGCCATCATCCCTTCATCCATACCTGCCATCATCCCTTCATCCATACCCGCCATCATCCCACCATTCATCCCTTCATCCATACCACCGGGGAAGTCTTGCGGGAAGCCTTGACCGCCACCCAAGGTCGCCGCTGGGCCAGCACTGTTCTGCATCAAACCAGCAAGAGCAGGTGAAGTGCTTTGGTCGGGCCTACGTCCAGCAGCCTCAACCGCCTCACGCGCCTCGCGTTCCCTTCCCCTCTGCGCATACGCCGCTGCCGCACCACCAGCACCAGGAGTTGACATACCACTGTATTGCGGTGTTCTGTCACTCAATCCCATATTGGCCCGCATGAGTCTGTCGTTAAAAGACTCAGAGGGATCTCGCAAATACCCCGATCTTGTATTTCCCGTTGGTCGTGCTGGATTATTAGGTCCTCTTGGACTAGCCATAATAAACTCCCTGGGCTCTATTCACGAGCCCGTTAAGACTTGGATAATTGTTTTTAACGACAGGACCAGCAGGCCGCTCGGCCCCGGTCGGGGTGGTAACAGGCCGAAGTGTTGCCGCCTGATTCAACGGAGCAGGAACCCCGGTCTCTTCACCGGAACCTAACCCCACATTTGCTCTTGGAGGAGACTGTACAAAAGGTCCTGGGACTCTCTCGGCACCTATTCCCCTTCCCATGAAACGCTGTACTCCAAAACTCCCCGGTAGCGTCCGAGAAGCCAATTGCTTCAGAGCACTAGATCCAGATGCTCCAGCAGCACCCGGAGCAGCTCCCATATCCATACCGCCACCGTAGTTGAGGTACTCACCAGCACCACCAGTGGTAGCAGTCGTGTCGCCTAGCCACTCCGTATTCGGATCGAAACCCTCCGATGTGGCAAGCGTATTAAACCAGTAAGGTGTAGTCATCGTTCTATAGCCCTACCCAATTGGAGCCATTGAAAACCTGGACCTCGTTCGTGTCGGTCGTGTAGATGACACGACCGACATCAGAACCCTCCGGGCGAGTATCGGGAGTTTGTGTAAACTTCTCCAGCACAATCTTAGGACTCGTGACAAACTGCGCAAGCCTTCTCTCTCGCACAGAGCCTCTGGGTATCCTCGGAGGATTTACCATTGTCGTGTCCTTGGTCCATCGAAACTATCCACCTCAATCCCCAGAAACTCCATGGAGAACTTCTGGCCGGAGGTGTTGTTCCTGACCCTTATGAAAATGTCATGCCCAATAACCCGAGCCCGATCACTCCGGTTACGACCAGCAGCAAACGTACCGTTGGCCTTACTCGAACCAGCCTTGGCCGCTTCAGCCGTCTCTGCCGCATACAAGTCCCAGGTAACAGGATTGCTCCCGGTTCCCACAGAACCCTTCATTTCAGTCAACATCAACTTGGGGCGATTCTGTAGTTGAATCGGTCCAAGATACGCATAAGCATCAATTGCTGTCGCATCGTCATTTGAAGCCGGAGTATCGTGATCAAACTTGCGGATGTAACCATCCTGACCGCCAACCAGTATAGCTCGATCTGCTACTGCATCGCCATCAAAGACATGCACACATGTGGGGTTGTGATCATTAGTGGCAAACTTGTCCAGCCACCAACTGTTGTTCCTCGTGTCGTAGAAGTAATGAGTACTGGCACCACCACCGAGATCCGTGACAAACACGTTGACACCCTTCTCTCGATCGTTCCATGCCATCCTGACCAAGCTAGTATCCAAGTTAACATCAGCCAGACGTTCTTCTATCGACCCCTGTGTGACGCTCTGAGGCTTACTCCCCGGAACCAGACGATAGACGCCACCCCGGCTACCAAAGAAGTAGGCACTGCCATCTGGAGCAATACACCATGCTCGACCCCAGGCACCACCGATTGACGTACTAATAGCATCAATACGACCACTCTCCGCCGGATCCCCAGTCATCTGGTAGATACTGTGATCCCCGAGAAATACCAAGATGTCGTCAGAGAACGGTATCATTCCGTTGATAATATCGGGGTTCTTACCAGCTTCCTGCTGATTACCGGCAACCGCCTGAGTGGCGTTTGCCGTACTAGGAGAGTAGTCCCAGTCGTTAGCATCCCGCATTTCACTCATGAACCAGTTATGCTCGTCCCCCTTCAGACCACTCATCACGATACGACCACGCCAAGTCTCGATTAACCGTGGCCGATCACTACCACTAGCAGGCAGTGTTCCTGGTGATGCCGACCAAGTTGCAACCGTATTTGTGGAAGCAGTCCACTTCTTCTCGTTGGCCCCATCGGCAAAGTAGACCACCCCATCCAACTGGGTACTAAAGACAACCGGGGCAGTGGTGCTCAAAGCACCACTGCCGTTGGTGGCCGTCGTAAACGCACTGGAGGTGAATTTGGCAACAGTCCCATTCGTCACGGTATAGTTGATAATCGTTCGTTGCGTCAGAGCCGTCTGCCCAGTCGCCACGGCCCTGGCCACCACATGACCCATCTCTTGGATCTGTCCATCAGCAGTACGAGCATCGACATACTTGGCAAGTCCAGCTCGCTGCGCACCCCGACTGCGGCCCGTAGCAGGATCAAATGCCCGAACATTCTGTAAGTCTACGCTCGACCCACGAGGCTGGTTCTCATACGCAACTGCATCAACTAAACCATTAACGGGCCAAGGCATATCGAACCTTGTCTTCCGCCTTGGCATTAGGAGAGCGTTGCTCCATGATTTGCGAGAATTGCCCACACGACGTTGGAACCCTTATCGACACTGATCAGCGTCAGCACATCACCGGCATCCGCCATAGTAGCGGTCGTTTCAGTACCACTACCAGAGTTGAGGATCTCCCCACCGGCACCAGTGATAGCCAGATCGCCGCCATCAGTCTTCAGACAGACAGTAATGATGATCCCAGTACGTTGGGGGCTACCAATTTTGCGAGTTTCCGAAGCGGCTGTAACGACTGAGCAGACACCCAGAGACCGATCCAAATTGATCGTTCCGGCATTGCCTGGATCAAGCAATTCTAATTCCGTACTTTTGGCAATGTCTTGTAAAACATTATGCGACATCGAGTTCTCCCTAAGATTGAAGTGAAAGTTTACATGTACCGGCGGCATCCCCAACTGCTTTCAGGAAACGAGCACCGACAAGGTTCGTAGGCATGGGTACCGACCGGGAGGCCGCTACCGTTGAGGTAATGTTGCCACTGCCTGTATGACAAACATCGTATGTCCCATCAAGGTCCTCTGACGAATACCAAGTAATTGTTCCGACACTAGTGCTACTAGGCATGTAAATATACCCATAGCGAAAACCACGGAAATCAATTGCCGTAGCATCACCGATGTTACCAGAGCCGTTGCAAATCGTTACCGATTCAACTAAGTCATTAGCAAAACTTGTACTCATAATTCACCTTATGGATTCGTATCGTAAAAAACAGTGCCTTCGTAGTCCACATCGGTTCCAAAGAATCGACGAAACTCACCCTCTGCCGGTGCAGAGCCGTCCGACTTATCGGAGTTGTAACCCATTCGATCTGGCGTAAATTGCTGACGATCGTGCGATACCGAAGCAGCTAACCGCTCGTGGAACTTCTGGCTGTGAACACCAGACTTATTCTCAAGCCTTTGTTCAGCAATCGCCAAGCAGCTTTCAAGTATCGTCTCCGCATGAGGTTCCCCACCCAACGGATAAGGATTGGAAGCCGAGAGCTTGATCTGAAGTGCATGATACCGATAAGACAATGTATAAGCCTTGTCGGGTGTCGGCCAAAGCAGGATTTCAAACCGTTGGCCATCGCTTCCATCACTTGTCCTGGCCCTTACGGCAGCAGACAACGGGAACGTGTTGATCACATTAAAGTCTCGCTGACGAAGCATTCGGATACGATGCTCGCTAGTTATCTCAATTGGATACCACCGATTGTCAGCAGCAGCATATGTCAACGGCCCAGTCATCCCCCCAAAGCTGGCAGGAAGTGTGTAGTCAGACGTAGCAGCCACCGTTGTAAGCGTAGTAGTTGGCTCCAGAAACGACCACTTGTGTGCCAATGCCCCACCTCCGATTGGAGGTGGATGGTAGAACTGACGTAGCCCAGCATGGATGATGTCATCCAACTGGGTAATCTCGTCAGCCGACCAGTTAGCAGCAGTCCTCTCTCCCAACCAGTACCAACCGATCTCCTGTCTCAGCGTTGTTAACGTCTGAGACAGGGAGGACTCGGTGGTACTGGCAGTAGAACCACCAGTAGTCTTGATCGTAAACTGTACCGGGATACTGTTCGCATGAGCAAACAGCAAACCAATCACCGAACCGTTCATCTCGGCAGCAGTGAGATTAATGGAATATTGACCATTGCCTTCCTCGGCAATGGTCCCACTCAAAGACGCTTGGGTGCCACCATCAATCGTTTCGAACTTGGTAATAGCACCGGCAACCCCGGTCAAAGCAGCACCAGTATCCTTGTTCACCAAGGCGAACGTAAAACCGGTTACCGCTTGATTTTGAACAAAGCTCATGCAGTCACTTTCTCAGTCTTCTTGGTTGGCTTTGTTGGCGATAAGAACTCATCCGCAAGCACGGCTATCAGGCACGCAACCTCCAGGCTCAGAGGCCCGTTAGTCTTCTTGTGAAACAAGTTCAGCACCTTATCATGAAGATCAATGATATGTTCCGGCACTTCCCCACCAAAAATTTCTAATAATTCGTCCATTTGATTCCCCTCCTTAAAAGGAGCCATGGTGCCGAGAAAGGATACTCGGCACCATGGCAAGCGACACAGGTAAACTAGTTGGCAATTTGTTCAGCCTGAATACAAGCAACCCAGTCCACATGGAGGATTGGATCGGTCGTACCTGCTGAATGGCACACCAAGGTTGGTGTCATTGCCACGATCGGAATCTGTGTAGTGTGAGCAGTCTTCGCAACACCGTTTACAAACGGCGTGATCTTGCTTGTACCATTCACGAGGAAACCGATCTTGAAATATTCATCATCAGTCAGGGTGTGAAGCCCGGTAGACGAATCTCGACTACCAGCCTTCTCACTATGGAAGTCCACAGCACCATCGTCGTCAACATGCTCAAAAACAATATGATTTGCTGTTGAGTTAGCACCCGAGTTAAGCACCGTGGTATCGACCTCAGCGAGACCAACAACCAAGTTGCCGGTATCACTTCCGCTGGTTCCAATGTCAGCGATCTTTACCCTGGCTTCAAAGTAAATCTTTGAACTAGCAGTGGCAATAAAACTCGAAGCACCCACGGCACCGCCCATCTGGATCTGGATACCCTGGTTGTCCGTGGTGCTGTTGGAATCCAACAACAACACGCCACCCTTGGCAGCCGTATCGTTCGCAGCAGTACCGGCGGTAGCCTGAGTCAATACCCAGCGATAACTGGCATCGTCAAATGCCATGAAATCATCAATAAATCCAAAACCTTCTCCCAGGCCACCAGTTAACACTTGGGTCAACGGGGCTTGGTGCCATAAGTTCGGACTCAATCCACGACCGATCGAGCCGGACTTGGCTTGCGGTCTTGTATATAAATCTGCCATTACAGAATCTCCTATCTAAAATTAAGCGACATAACCAATAAAGTTACGCCGTCGGTTATACATTACGTAATTTCCCCAATTGTCCATGTGAACTTCTCTCACGGTATGTTGACGCGCTGCTTTTTGGGCAGCATGACGAATCATGTGCTTCCCCTTGCGGAAGAAGTACTTGAACGTCCGCCAGTTGATACCGTAGATCGGATCACTGGTGTCGTTGGTTTGCAGGTAAGGTACCCAAACGACCGGGTTACCTTTGAATACTGCGCTACCAGCGTACTTGGAGAGATCTACACCCAGGTTGTCGTTACGACCTTCCAGCAGCTTTTCGAGTTTTTCCACCACATCGTAGTTGGTGTAAAAGCCCCAATCACTGTCTCCACCACGCGCTAATTCCGCATAGTTTCGAGGTGCCTGGAAGTTGGTGAAAGCAACAGCCTTGCGCCACTTGGCGAGGCAGTCGTCTCTCGACACACTGGTGTAGTTAAATGCCCAGTTCTTCCAGTTCGAATAAGTCGAACTGGAGAGACCACCAGCACCGCTGGTGAAACCACTGGGGTTTCCACCCGTGAACCCACCACCGGGAGTCGTTGTGGATTTTTGAATCCAAAACGGCACACCGCTAGGAGGTCGAGGCGACACGGTACTGCTACTCGGAGCAGACCACATGGCCTCTTCCATCAATTCGAAGAAATCGTTGTACATAGAGTGTTCTCGTACTTCGATTTCTCTGATGATGGTCTCACGATCACTTTGCATACTGTCTTCATCAAGATCATAACTGAAGTTGACAGTCTGCTTTGACCACTGTTGTTTAGCCTGCTGAGTGAGGTCCTTCACTCCAGTGGCGTCCACAGCGTACAGTTCACTGTGCTTGGCAGTCCCAGTATTAACTACCTGGACTTTCCAATTCAGCTGCACGCCGCCCTTCTCGGGATCCTTACCCTTGGACTTGAACATCTTCGAAGCAAAGATGTGATGTTGATTATCCAAAGAGATATCAACCCATCGACGCTTCTTGAAGTTATCAAGCGTTAGGTTTACAAAATCGTCTAATTGATCAGGAAGCAACGGCATAACCTGACTCCTATGTTACAGCCGAACCCTACAGATCACCGTTGTCTTTCAGGTAGCCATCGAAGGCATCCTTCAGGACAGGGTTGTCAACAGGATCATCAGTCGGAACACTAGTCTTTTTCGCACTCGACCCAGAACCTAAACGCCTCTTGGCCTGCTTGCGAACTCGACTGTTGAACGACTTCCGGCTTTGGTTATCTACTTCTTTTGAAAAAACAGTTCGATATGCCTGTCCAACGAGATCGTCCATCGATGGGATTTCCTTCCCATGAGCCTGATACCCACTGGCAAGAACCAGCACTTGGTCATACAGATGCTCACGATTCTGAGACTCTGCACTTCCCTGAGCTAAGCTCTCGTATCCACTCTCACCAAACAGTCCACTGTTCCCCAGTTCCCCGACAGCATTATCAAAACTGTCAAGCTCCTGACGATATTGCACGGATTGCTCTTGTTGTTGCAATCCACCAATGTACTGCTGTTGGTCCAGGAATGCCTGGGCCAGGATTTCCAACTGACCGTCGTAATGCGTTTGCATTTCGCCAGCCAAGCCATTAATGGCATCACGAAGACCTTCGTCGTAATCCTCATCAAGACCTACTGCAAATTCCCTAGCAGCGGATGCAGCTCCCTCCATATCTAAAGGAGCCTGTTGGACTTGCTGTTGCTGCTGCCATTGAGCCTGTTGCTGCCTCTGCTGCTCTACCTGTTGGTAGTATTGAGCAGTAGATTGAACATGTCGGCGCAAAGAGCCTTCATCAGCGTAATCATCAGGGTTTAACCCGTAATAATTAGCCCATTCTCTGAGGACTTCACCGTCGTCTGGAGAATCATCAGACGACGTATCCTCAGTAATTGGAGGTTCGTCAACCTCTGTTGAGACACCGGAAGTTCCATCGGCATCTACACTTGTTTCTTCGGGTTCGTTTTCCCGGTTCACTTCATCAATAACGTCCAGATCTTTTTCTGTCAATTCAACAGATTCTTCTGGGCTTTCAGTTATATCAGTCGACATCTTTTCCCCCTAGTAATTTTGTGGCGCAGAGTCGCCGTAACCAGCACTTCTGTCGCACAGACCACGATACTTCAAGTAGCCAGCACGCTGCTTTCTACTTGTAAAACGAGCTGTTCCGTCGTTATCAAAGCTAACTCCAGTAAAGCCAGCACTTTTTGCGTCCTGGTTAAACTCTTTCACCTGTTGTGGGGGGATCCCGGCAGCGTCACTAGTCAGACCAGTGGACCAACCATTGGCTCCGAAGTATCGCCCGCCAGCAGCTTTCCGCTGCTGCGGGCTCCCTTGTGGATCATCATGCCACCGAAGTTTTCCATCAGGATCCTTGTATAAGTATTCTTTAAGTGCCATTACGCTTTCTCCCTCCCGAACTGGGCCATCTGATCGGAATTCGGTTGACCACCTTGTAGTATCTGCTGCATCACATTGCTACGACTAGTTTGAGTTCCGCCAGTTGGGACATTCTTTCTGACAGTCTCCCGCACAGTATGATTAGCCTTTTGTGGAATATCTGGAGACGGACCAGGACGGCCTTCCTTGGGTTCCTCGAACGTGATCAAGGTACGAAGACGGGGGAGATCCATAAGGTCTGAATACAACTCAACAAGCTCTTGGAAATCGATACGACCACCAGCCTCCTGCAAATTCTGTTGCATCGGCAAAGCGACCTGAGTAATAAAGGTTGTGAGGCCATTTATCCTTTCAGAAGGAGACTTATACTGCATCGAGAAAGGCTCAATCTCAAAGTTATAATCAAGAAAATCCCCTTCCCGAAGTTCCCCATCCCATGTCTGATGTACCGTTCCCCCCTCAGATTCGAACTCAAGAGGCATCTCTTTGATCTGATCGATCCACAAAAGCCAGCCAAGATCACGACAGACATCACTCGTGAACTTCACAACACGGTACTGCATATTCGCCTCACGCTTACTCACTGCACCATGGATCAACCGATCCTGGCCAAGAGTTTCTGCTTGAGGACCAAGTCCCGCCATCGCCTGTAAGTTTCCAGCCATCCGATCGTAGACATCCGTCATGGCCATTCCGAAGGCCTGATTCTTCTGGTCGACGCCACCCATCTTCATCACGTTCACAGAATCGGGGTTGTCGACACGAGTCCACTCCCCATCAGCAGCTTGCTCAAGTCGCTTGGCATCATCGTGATGACCAGCCTGATAGAACGGAATATCCTTCTGTCGCTGGGCCTGACGACGCTGCTTGCGAAGCAAACCATTAATGAGATCCGAAAGCGGTTTCAAATTCATCGCAGGAGAGATACCCATGATGTGATCCGGAACATCCCCAAAAGAGAGAATGTGGAACGGACCACGCTCTGGACCCTGCCACTCCATAACCCGAAGGGGCTTCTCTCCGTTATGAACAGGCCACGTAACTATCTTGTTTTCCTGGGGAAGCCAGACATCCATCAGATCGATCATCGGTTCGTACTCGTCCGGATCACCTTCTGGGTTCATCATGTTCCGCACCCCGGACTTGCCATCCTCACCATCCATGTCACTGAACTTACTGGTAGGTTGCAGCTCATCCTTCACCTTTGGATCAAAAGCCACGTCCTCTTTCATCTTGTCAAAACTCATCCGATACTTATTCAAAGCGAACTTAGATTTGCGCCAGTCGGTTGCCTGAGTGTCATAGACAAAGTCATCAAGACTAATGTTCTCAGCGAAAGGTTTACCAGGATCCACCCACTCGTCCTCACCTTCCAGTTCGACTAATCCGGCATCGGCGTTGTACACCTTCACAACTCCGAGGCAAAAGAAGGCATCAAGAACAGCCTGCCTCAGAACCTCCTCAAGGTGAATTTCTTTAATAAGATTATTGGTAGCGAGCTGGAAGTGATGCGCAAACCAGACATATTTTTTGTGCTTACTCGTTACCAGAATCCTCGGCCGGTTAGCAGCAAGAGACTGCGAGTAAGTCTCGGCGGTCTGGTACATCAAGTTCATGAGCACCTCACGACCCGTACCACTGTTCCCGTAATGAGAGCCGACATAATCCCGTACCAACTTCTCTCGCTTCTGGCGAAATGGTCGCAGTGCTCTCGTGGACAGCTCGATCGCCTTCATGAGACGAGCACGTTCTTTAGCATTTTCTGGATTCATTAATCCCACCCATCACTTTTAAGTTTTTCTAACTTGTCATTACGTTCTTTGAATCGCCAAGCCATCGAACCAACAGGAGTCTCCTGGCGGTGATCCTCTTTTGGCTGAGAGGGTCTGTCCTTGACAGCATGCCAAGCGAGTGCAGCAGCGATGACACGATCCCCATGGGCCTGCCCCTTACTGGAATCGTCGATAGTCCTGACACTCCGACTGTGAACAACACGACCGTCCTTGTAGACGTACTGCCGACACTCATCAAGGAGATCAGTACTTCGGATGATAAACTCGTCGGACTTGATAGCCGTGGCCAGAGTGGAGAGGACAGCCAACTTGTTCTTCTCGTTACTCCACCAGCCAGGATTCTTTGTTTTCTTCTTGAAGTTCTTGTGTTCGACTTCTCGAAAGTAGATATTCGCATACCGCTGATCGAGCACCCGCTTCGTAAAAGCACCACCCGGAGATCCATTGAATTCCCAGATGAGATACGCATCATGGAAGAAGGTACATAGTGCGATCACGAAGTCAGCAAAGTCCTCGGGCCGCATTGTGTTAGAGGCAAACTCTGCTACCTGCGTCTTGGAAACGGCGTTAACCACCGTCGCCACGGAGTTACTCGTATAGCTGCCACCAAGACCCGCAGAGATATCGCACCCGATGACGTACTCAGAGTACATGGAGGTAGGTCGCTCAGAGTTATCCAGATGGACCCACAGCCTCAATGGTCCATCATCCGAACGGTCGAAGATCGGATCCAGGCTATCTGAATCGTAGCCAAACACGCCACGCATGAAGGGGATCATCACGTTCCTCTGACCGGCTTCGTAGAGATCCTTACCAAAGATCTGGTAATCGGACCCACCATAGTCACGATCGAGTTCCTGGGCCACGCTCTGGGGTGTAGCACCAGGACGACTACATTCGTTATCGTAATAAGGACTACGAGTCTTGCCATCCAGAACAAACGGATACCCGGCAGGAAACTTGAAATCCTTATCAAGGATTTCAAGTTTACCTTCAGCTGAATCATAAAGACCTATCCGACGATCCGGATGTTTCTTCCAATCCATGATGATCTTTACCATAGACGAAGGGGTGTGCATCACATCGTAGTAGGCTCCAGCAGCCCCTTTGGGTGTCGACACAAAGACTCGGCAATCCGTTGCATGCTGAGTAGCATTCTGAGCCTCGTAGTCAGCACCGTTGGGAAAGGCAGCAAACTCGTCAAGGGCAATGGCCTTCTTACGACCACCACGGAAAGCATCTTCAGTCGTGGTTGCGCCCTCGAAGGTGCTACCGTTGTCCCGATTCTCCATCAGCATTATGGAGCGGTAGACATCCTTCGGGCGCATCCACGTCGGCAGGCCCCCCTTCCTGCCTTCGCCGTGCAGCAGAAAATCTAATTTCCAGAAAAGCGTGTCCTTCTTTCCTGGCTTGTCGACAAGATCTGCTGTCCGACTCATGATTCCAAAGCTGGAGAAGTCTTCAAAAAGCCAGCCATGGAAGAACAATGTTAAGAACATCCAGGTAGCACCCAGGTCACGACTCTTCTCGACACCTATGTCCTCTCGACCCAGATGTTCGTACATCTCAAGAAAAGCGTCATCCTGGTACCCGTATGTCATGAACGGGATCACATTAGACGTAGTACCGCGCAGCCGACTTGTACGTGGCTCATAGAGCCAGCAGAAGGCATTGATGAAAAACAAGATGTCGTGCTTACACGCAGTCCAGAGACTGCGACGACGAGCAGGAGTATCAGCCCAAGCCAGTAGCTCACGCCGATACTTCAGGTTGTCTTTCAGGTTCTTCGGTACTTGATTGTAAAGACTCATTTGGCATCAGCGCACTCGATAGCATCTCTTCTAGTTGCAAAATCGATTCACCTGTGTCGCCCATACCTTGTTCGTCAGTCTGCTTACCCTTGCCCTTGAGTTGTTCACGGATGACGAGTTCCATGAACTTCCCTTCATTCTCCGTCGCCCAGACGAGCATGTTCCAGGCTCCCGGCGTTGGTGCTTCCTGTGGCTTCACACCCCACTCATGACGTTCACCACGAGCCTTGTGCAAATTATGGAAGACAAACGCAATCTCTATTGGTAAGTCCGACTCGTTGATATCGTAATCAGCAAGCAACTTACTAGCATCCTGATCGAGAATCTTTCTAGCCTCTTCCTCCTTGTTGGCTACAATCTCTCGTTCCTTTTCAGGTCCTTCGTACCCCATGTCCAGCATCGTCTGATACTGGGCTTTCAAAAAAGGCAAACCCTTCTCCATATAAGCACGATACGATTTTCGGTACTCGCTGAAACGATCTTCTCGCCTCATGCGATCGACGAACAGCTTACGTGGAGAATCCCTTTTAGGTTTGTCTGTCATTTAGTCCTCAACGTCTTGTAGACCGGAACGGCACTACTGTGTAGGAATGTTAATCCAATCACATCAGCATCCATCTCAGTGGCACTCAAGTTTACCGACCACTGGCCATTACCCTCGTGAACGAAGGAACCAGCGACTGCACCTTGGGTACCGCCATCCTTGGTGATCTTGCCTGTCACTGTGCCGCTGGTAATGGTGGTACCATTACCAGCATCTAACAAGAGAAAGGTAAATCCAGTTACCGCAACACCCTTCAAAAAGTGTTCTTCTTCCAACGCATCTCCTATGAGCACGTTGCTCTGGAAGATGATTGCCACATTCATCTGGGGGTCAATCGATGACATCCCACGGGTAACGATGTACTGGATCGTTTCCGATCCGACAAAGCCCGGCCCAATGAGATCTTTAACCGCCATCAACTCGCCCTTGTTCTACTAGTCGGTTCACTCGCACTGTTGATCGTCCATGTCATGGCAGTGGTGCTACCATCCAGTTTCTTCCCGGTAATCGTGGTACTACTGATGCTAAACTCATGCACAGCACACCAGATCATATACATCAACTGGGCAGGCGTTGCTGCCGACCCATCGGCAGCATAAGACTCGGTAATCCCTGTCGTCCACACAGCGGTTAACCCTGCTCCTGCCGAACCAATCTCTGCGGTATCCACGAGTATCGAATCCACAATGCCGTCAACCACATCCACCTTGGAGATGATCGAATCAATAAGCAGATCCAGCCGACCACCATTGACCCAGTCTCCCTGAAGTTCATTAGTGTCAGCCAGGATGGCGGCGACTTCCGTATCCAGGAAGTTGTCAATCGTATCGAGCTTGCCATCGAGCGTGGTCCCGGTATCTACCAGGATCGCATCCACAACCGTATCAATCGCATCTACCTTGGTAATGAGATCCGCACTGGCTGCAAAGAGAGACGCATAGATGGCCTCTTCCACAACCTGGAAAGTCACGAATACCGGCAATGCTCCTGACTCGTGAACTGCCACCAGCAGTTCACCACAAGTATTGGTGTCCGTTGCATCCAGCACACAGATATAGAACCCAATCTCATCATGCGATGAGGAAGAACTCTCATTCTTCTGGGCAAAGTTACCGCCAGCCTTGGACAGACGAACATCAGCCTGACTAATGGTCAGGCCCGTCTCAGCCGTCTTACCATCAGTCTCGTCCAGAAATGGCCCTAACCTGAACGTGTAAGCAGTGGACTGCTTGATAAACATTTAGTACGCCCTCTGTGAAAGAGACCTCAGCTGACCAGAAGGTTTCTTCGATATAACCTTTTTACCAGTCTTCTTGGCGTGGGCCTTGGCCTTCTTCTTACCAGCCTTCGAATATGAGAACTGTTTCTTTCCTACCTTTGGCATCGTAATCTCCTAATTTCTTAATTGTCGGTAAGTATTCATCGATATCGGACCTATTGGAGTCCCGGCAGAAGCGTCAGGAGCCTCCAGCACGACCTGGGAAATAAATATGTAATCTGTTGCCTCCGAATCCTCGTAGAGGATGCGAATGAATACGTCGTCATACGAACTAATCGAGTTGGCTTCACCTGCCGTCAAGTTGAAACCCGTGGCACCGGAGGTGGCCGAGTTGTAGGTGAACGAATCACCGAGTGCTGGGGTTGTACTGGTGTTAATCGTCCTGGTCACCCGTGTGCTACCGCCTTCCATCAGCTTAACCGTCAGGGTCGATGAACCGGAACTCTGCGCACCCGACCCATCTGTGGCATCACTTACCTTGAACCGGAAGTATAATTTATGATCCGCCCCCGTGCTGGGATCAGTAATCGTATTGCCAAGTGCCAAGTCCAACTGGATCTCGCTCCCTGTCGACCCATCACCAATAACAAAGTCGCCATCAGCACCTGTCCCAGTTGGGTCATTCGTGTTGTCAACGGTGGTATGGTTGTTCGTCCAGTTACCGTCGCTTGTTGTCCCAGTAGGACGTGCATACTGGGTCATCCGTCTTCCTCGCAGTCAGGATAGCAGAACACAGGAGTTCCCGGCCCCACATTAGCACCAACCACATTAAAGTCCATCCACTCCATGGCAGACTCGTGGGACATGTTGTTATCCTTTACAAGGATAGCAACACACTTATTGTAATCATACTTAACAACAGGCTGCTCACCTTTAGAATCTACTCCAATTATCGCCTGATCAAATCCATCCGCTGTCATAGTGTCATCAGGCATACTACTAAAATCTACTGTCATAGCAAAGCAAGCAACCTATATAAGAGAAACGATGTCACAATGGTCTGAAGCGTCAAGTAAACTATAAAGAGTAATGTTACTAAGAAAACACCAAATAACGCCAATCGCTTCATGACGACAACTCCGTTTCAAACTTCTTTGTACAAAACTTACAAGAGACCTCACGGGGATACAAAACATATAGATCCACCCGATCCCCCCCATTTTCTACAGTTTCCCTCCTCACGCCACGGATGAAGTTCTCTCTTCCACAGCCGTCGCAATCAAACATCCAGGCACTGTGTACCTCAATCTTCGTGCGCTTCTGCTCAGGTTTCTTATCTGGTGTGTCCATAAATCCGAATATAAGCCAACAATCCTCCATCATCCACCCCAATGTGTGTGAGTGACCTCTCAGAGGCCCTCAGAGCCCCTCTAAGGACTCTGGATTCAAGCCAACCCAAATACACCATAACTAGGGGGATCTCGTCTCAGGGTCACCTGGGGGCTGAGGTACGTCCTGAGATATATTATTATATTTTTTTCTCGCGGGAGTACGGAGGTATCTAATACGGTTACTGGCGCAACACCCACCGGTGCGGTTCACTTTCCACATTACTGAATCTCCCTTCGGTCGATCAGTATTTCCTGTGGCCATACAGGGCTTTCAGCCCTGTATGGTGCCACCCCATGAGCCAAACCCACGCGCGCGGGCGTGTGCCGGGTGGCTGGTGGCCGTAGGCCAAGGCCTTGGCCCTTTGGACTACCCAACCCACCCCCTAACAGCCTGATCAGGCCAGCTGACAAGCCCGCTAAGGCCTTGGTGACCAGCGGGCCAACGGCAAGGCCATTCTCTCTCAACTCTCAACACGCTGGCCAGCACAACGGCACCCACCGGGCATGGGATCCGGGGCCTGCTGGTGGTCTCGGCCGACACGATCCAAACCGGCCGGTGCCGCAGCTGCCCCCAGGTCGATCGTCCTGGCTCATCGTCCTGGCTCATCGTCCTGGCTCATCGTCCTGGCTCATCGGCCGGGCTATCCCAATGCCAACGAAAAAACCCCGGCGGCCGAAGGCCACCGGGGCAGGGAAACAGGCGCGAACCATCGCTTGCCTAGTTGTTGAAGATGTTGACCGGCATACCTAATGCCAATCGTTCGGCCTTCGCTACGTGCTTACTGCCAAAGGCCAGGACTGCCCTTCTGATGTCCAAGGCCGTGCCTTCAACTCCACTCATCCCTTGCCGATGCGAATGGTGTTGGGCGTATCCTTGGACACCTTGGAAGGCTTGATAACCGGTCACCTCGACGCTACCACCGGATCCGGCAGAATGCCAGCGTTCCTGATTGCAGGCTACCACCGGAACCACTGGCACCTCTGGACGTCCAGCCAGCCGGGCCTCCTGCCTGATTGTCTTGACAACCAAATCATGCCGGTTGTTGTAGCTAGTCCGGCTAGGACCTTCCTCTCCTGGCTGCCACCCGTAGACCTTGCGTAGAAAGTCAGCAAGCTGGACCGTGTTTCTCTCCATTTGCTGGAGACTGGCCGTAAGATTACCCCACCCTTGCCACAGATTTTGCATGGATCCGATTAGCTCATCCATGCGGGGCTGTAGGCTCTTGAGGTGTCGAATCTTAACGCAACACGAATCAACCGAACCGATCATCGCCATATTACGGCAGAGGTCTCTCCAATATCCCATTAAGGCTTTGAAGGAACGGCCGTCATATCCCGCATCGATCACGATCCGGGGAAAGACATTATCTTCCGTGCCAAAGATAGACTTTCGATACTCAATGCCGGGTTGAATGACAACCCGATGTCCGTTGTGAAAATCACACAGAATGTCAAACTGGTCCTTGTTAAAAGTGGATCCAGCAGCCTCAACCAAGGCAATAACATCGTCCTTGGTATGGACATGATAAGCCGCTGTAACACTGCTACGGCTGACCATTTCATGGTTGTCGGTACGGAATAAACCATACAACCCGGTTTTAGACATGATGCCACTACGTAACACCCCATCAACAACAACTGGAGCCAGGGACGGGTTGCGGGTCAACAACGGCCGGGGCTCAACGTCAAACGGGAAAGCTGCGTTGATCCGATCGCCAATTGTCCAATCCTCGGAGACAACGCTAATGTTTTCGCATTGATCCTGGCCGGATTGTCGTCGGTATTGCGATCGGTCGTTTCTTTCGTTCGTCATAACTCAGTTACTCCAATTCAAAAACAAGGCACAAAAAACCCCGGCCGCTACACTGCGGCGGGGGTAGAAAGCTATTCACTATCGGCGTAATCCTTCAGGATTGCGGCCTCCTGTTTTGCGGTTGCTTCCCGCACCTCTTTACGGGCCAGAACCTTTTTCTCTTCATCCCGTTCGATCTGCTCGATGCATTCGCCCGTCTCCTTGTGGAGCCGTCGCAGGGCCTCTGGTGTTTTCGGGATTGTTACCCGATCGCCGCCCACGTCGGTAATTTCGATACAATCGAAACTAATCCAACACAGGGACAACGGCCCCATCTTCACTACTTGGGTCACTCTCATTCTACTGTCAGCCATTTTCTTGGCCTCCTAAAAAGGGTTGTTGCGTCGGGAGGGAATCCCCCGATCACTAGTACCTTAGCATTTTATCGGTTGTACCGGCAATCCCACTTGAGCCTATTTTTCGGGTTGGCCGGATATCCCGGCACCCGGGGTACCGGGACCAGATCAGCGAAAAAGCGACCTAGGGAAGCCCTGTAACCGGGGTAAACCAGCGCGAACCAGCGCGCTAAGCATGAAACGGGAAGATCACAAGGTCCACGAGTGGACTAGCGCAAGCGCGGCACTGGCCGCACTTGCTCTCCCGGATAACGGCCGGGCAAACAACAGCCGACTGGCCTGACGCGCGAACGGTTGCGGCCACCCTTTCACAATGCCGGGGCCTATCGGCCTTGGCCGTATTGCGGCCGATCACAATTGCGCTCGGGTGTTTTATGTCGTTTAACTGGCGCGATCGCTGCAAGGTTTCACGCACAACAACGCCAAGGCCGGCAAGGATATCACCGTAGAATTCCCGCTTGCCGGGTGATTCTACCGGGAAATGTATAGCGCCCTGGCCGGTCACCCGGTTAACCTCTTGGACCAACGCACGCAACGCGCGCTTGAATCGATCGTTGTTCCTCACCTTATCCGGATCCGGCGCGGGGCCAAAAACACAGAACCGAAACCAAACCAGCGAGGCAACGGCAAACAAGCTCATCTCGTAGGCTGCCAACTGGCACAGATTTTCGGGTGGGATGCTCTCATGCCGTTTTAACTTGTCGGCCACGTTCTGGCGAAACTGCTGGATCCGATCGTTATAGCACCCGTTTCGGAGCATGACGCAACTTTTGTCACAATCCTCAGTCGCTGAACGCGCCCAGCTCAGTTGGCGAGAATTCTCTACAAACTTCCCAGACGTTCCCAGAACCGGCCGCCTAATCAGTAACCACTCGGCTTTCGTTACGCTCATTCGTTTCTCCAATTCTGCAAGGGTTAAAAAGGTCTAATCCTAATTCCAATCGTCGACGATAAACCGGGACCATTTTCTGCCGGTGCGCTCTTTCACCTTCCCGGCCGCTAATTTCCCGGATCCTGAAGGTATGCAATTCCCGGCAAGATAGTATCGCGCGGCCGTTCAACCGCTTAGCCGATACGGCTCTAAAGAAGTCCCGTTGCAAGTTTTGTGGTGGTGTTGTCATTGCTCTACCCTTATCGGTTGTCTGATGGTTGCTGCTATGCCGGTAATCCTAGCTACTGGAACCAGCTACGGCAAGCCCAGTAAAGCGGACTTTTTACCGGCCAAGAACACCCGAGAAACGTAGACCGGATGTCAAACCGGATGTCAAACCGGACTTTTTCCGGCGAGAACCGGCGCGAACCAGCGCGTAGGGTATTGACGAACGCCTGCCCCACTGTACGATGATAGATGAGAAAGTAACCAACGCACTGGGGGCGTCCGGTGAGGCCGACCGGATTAAGGTGACGGCCTTCTGAGTCAAACACCCGCCCCTCTTTTAATTGGAGAAAGAGCATGGAAATTATTCCGTACCGGGAACGAACGCTGGACGAAAGCAAACCAGTCCACGTTTACCGCAACCTTGGTGGTGTATCCAGGGCAAGGTACAGCGTCAGGCAAAGTGGCCTAGTCATCGGCCACTGCTGGGAGGTGTACCTGAAAGACTGTGTATTCAGGGTAAGCGAAGCTGGACGAAAGCGAGTCCTGAAAGAGGGCCGGAAGAATGTACACGCTTACGTCAAGGGATTTATATCCCCTCCAGTCGAAGGCTACCCAGACTCCGACTGGCTCCAATTCAGGTACAATCCGTATCTGTGTGGAGCCTTTTGTCTGGACTGGGGCGAGCTGGACAAGGCCAAGTTGACAAAGGCTGACGTTGTTTACCTCGGATCAGTTGCCCAAGCAGTAGGAGGAGAAGCGATATGAGTAACGACAAACACTTAGAGCAACTTGCAAATGCAATGACTCAGATTTCTAGCTGTGTCGTCCAATACGGTAGCGAGCCTCATCCGTATTTGCGGATGGCTACGAAAGAACAGCCACTTAATAACGATAAATCTCGCCATGCCCGACTGGCCGAGTTGCCGCCGGGAGAGCAGTACATTGGCGAGCAGATTATGTATGCGTCCGCTAGAGTAGCGAGAGCGGTTGTTTACTTGGCTGACTCGCTCGCAAACAATCCTCTCGAGGACGGTAAACCAGATGACTCCGAAGGAGAAGCGACATGAGTGAGACGACCAAGAAGAGAGTGTGCCTAACCAGAGCGGTGGTGACATGCGGCTACCCACATGAGCTTGAGATTGAGGTTTGGTCGGATAATTTCGTCATCTCTCAACCTGTCCGGTCATCACAACCTAATCCGCCAAAACGCCTTGTCATAACAAGGAAGCAGGCAGACATGATTCGTGAAATTCAACAGGCAATGGCTAGGTATCTGGGGCAGGGGGCTGAATAATGCGTATTAACCACTGATACTAGGGACGATTGAAAGGGGAGCAAGCAATGAAACTAATTGGATACACAAGGGTCAGCACACAGGAACAGGGGCAAGAGGGCCACAGCTTGGACGAACAGGACACCCAGATCAGGGCCTACGCCAAGCTCCATCCGGACACCGAGCTGGTGGACGTTGTATCGGAGATCGGCAGTGCCAAGGACATGAAGAGGCCCGGTCTCCTTCGCCTGTTTCACCGAATGCAGGAAGAGGGAATTCAGGGGATCGTCGTAGTTGATCTGGACCGCCTTACCAGAAATCTCTCCAACCTGATCCACATCGTCGAGGACCACCTGCGGCCTGAAAAGGGACCAGAGCGTAACCTCATTTCCATTAGCGAGCAGATTGATCTGGCATCCCCGATTGGCCGCATGATGCTCTACCTGATTGGCCTCATCGCCAACTGGGAACGAGAGCGAACGTCAGAGCACAGCAAACGAACGGTCGCGCATCTCAAGAGCCAGGGCAAACGATTCAACGCCCATCCGAACACGGGCTTGATGGTAGACCCCGAGGACTCCTCTCGCTTGATTCCCTGCCCAAAGGAGCAGGAGATCCTGACAAAGATCAAGATCATGAGAGGAATGGGGACCACTCTGAATGACATCTCCAAGTTCCTTGCCATCGAGGGACTCCTCAACCGGGCTGGTAAGCCATTTACCGAATCGGCAATCTCCAAGCTCTGTCGGCGTCATGGCTATGGGTTGACCGAACAACCCGAGGAAGTTACCATGCCATGACATAGCCAACAAGCAGCTGGTACAGGTGAAGGTGCTGCGGGCAGTAGAAAGGCGAGTTGCGGGCCAAGGTGGCCCGGACAGGGGACACACAAGACTCGCTACCCGAGGCCAGCAAGTAAAATTGGTGCTTATTTTTAAGGGTTTCACTATCAGTGTTAGTAAGCCCGTTACGGCCACAGGACATCCAGCGGGCCAAGCACTCTTTGGGAGTGCTTGTCCTGATGTCAAGCAGACAGTAGAATCAGCGAGCCGTTTTGTCCTCCAATTCGAAGCGGTCAAGGGTTGTGTCGCCCGGAGCTTGGCCACTCCGGGCGACATTCTTTTTCCAACCCTATTGACTTGAGCCAACCATTTTGTTCAACTGGCCCACCCATGGCCACAAGGAGGACAACATGGACGCCCATCTATCGGTAATTGACGACTCAGACCTCTCTCCAATCGACAAGGCCCGAGCCTCTGTTCTGGCCCAGGCCTACCACGATCAGTGGAAGAACTTCACTGGTGAAATCGTTGCGGTCGAAAAGGATTTCCGGCTCAAGTTCCCCAACGGCTGGCGGTACGTCGGCAAAATCGATCTGCTCCTGCGAGACAAGCAGGGCTTGATCTTGGTTGAACACAAGACCCGGTCGGCCAGCGACATCCGGCAGCTGTGGGATCCGTACTACCAGAAGCTCTCGTTCGATGCCCAGCTGTCTGGTTACCACATGGCCCAGTGGTTCATGGGTGAGAAGATCCGCAAAACCGTCTACGATGTGGTGAAGAAAATCACTACAAAGCCCAAACGCATCCCCAGAGGCTCTGAGGGGGCCGTAGGGACGCGCAGCGAGATAGAGGACCTCGGAACCTACTATGGGACCAAAGCCCCTCAGAAGGCCGCTGAGACCCCTTTGTCGCAGGAGACCGCACCGCTCTACAAGATGAGAATTGCCGCCGATGTGGCAGAGGACCCGGACAGATTCTTCTACCAATACTCCCTCGTTCATCGCAACGAGGCGCAAATGGTGGACTACTCCAAGCAGCTGGTTGCCCTGTGCCGGGACATGGAACGGGCAGAAGAGACCAAGGCCCACTACCAGAACACCAGTAACTGCCTCTCGTACGGCCAGAAGTGCGAATACTTTGACCTCTGCCAAGGGGTTTCGTACCCAGAAGACACAGAGAAGTGGCAGGAGCGTGGGGGCAGCGATCTCTCCGGAGATCGCTGCATCTCGCACTCTCGGGCAACTTGCTTCCAGTCCTGTCGCCGGAAGGCCTACTGGAGATACAACGAGAAGATCGAACCGATCAAACCTGAAGCACCTGCTTTGCGCTTCGGCAAAGTGTTTCATTCGTCCCTAGAAGCGTATTGGAATGAAAGGAAAGAGCATGCCAAACGCAACAGCTGAGGCACCCGCCGGTATCCTGACACAGATAACCGGAACAGGTCGTGGGCTAAAGCCATTTATGGTTTTCCACGGCCCGGAGAAGATTGGCAAGACTACGCTTGCTGCAAATGCAAAGAAGCCGGTTGTCCTGATGTCTCGTGGAGAGACAGGCCTAGAAACCCTGATCGACCACGACCAGCTACCGCCTGTTTCGCATCTGCCGGAACTGAAGACTTGGACCGAATTACTGGAAGCGATCGAAGCCCTCTGGAGTCACAAACACGACTTCCAGACCGTGGTTCTCGATACGCTGAACGGGTTCGAAGAGATGTTGTATGACCATGTATGTGAGACAGAGTATGGCGGCGACCGGGGGCCTCGTGGGTTCCTCTCTTACATGCAAGGTTACCAGACGGCCACGCCCCACTGGAAACAGTTGTTGCGAGGTCTGGACAAGCTGCGGGAAGAAAAGGACATGTCGGTGATTGGCCTCTGCCATACATTGGTCAAGCCCTTCAAGAATCCTGCTGGCCAGGACTACGACCAGTACACTCCGCAAATGCACCCACGCCAGTGGGGATCCCTGCATCAGTGTGCTGATCTGATTGGTTTCATCAATACCGTCGTCGTGGTTGATGAAGATGGCAACCGAGCGAAGGGGAAGGGTGGTACAGAACGCTTCATGTACTGCGAAGGCTCTGCTGCTTGGATTGCTGGAAACCGTTTGGGGATGACCAAGTTCTCTCTTGGCCCGGATGGAAAACAAGGCTGGAAGAACCTAGTGAAGCACCTTAACGAAAGGAAAAAGAAATGAGTAAACTTGAAGCTGGAAAGTATTTTTGTAGCGTAGCGTCACAGCGTCTCGGAAAAAGTGGAAATGGCAACTGGACGGTCTACCTGACCCTCAATGTCCTGCTCCACGAAGTTACTCCCGGTGAGGATGCAGTACCCGTTGAAACCGAGGAGTTTGACAACAAGTGTACCTACTACGGTCCTCTGACCAAAAAGAGCGTGTCGTTCGTCAAGCGGGAACTCGAATCGGAAACGATTGGTTTCAAGGGAGATCATCCTGCCGACATTCACATCGCAGAGGGAAACTCCAACTGCGTGGGGAATGAAGGCTGGTGGACCCTCTCTTATGATCCGCCAAAGAAAGAAGGGGATACCCCTTTCGAGAAGTGGCGGCCAGTCATGGCCAGAGCCTCTGCTGGGCCAGCTGTGGAGCTTTCTGAGAGCGACCTAGCCGAAGTGAACGCCCTTCATGGCGAGGCTTGGGCGAGCGAAGCTGGAGCCACTACGGCCACCAAGGGCGAGTGGAACGAGCTGTAATTAGCGGGGGAGCTGGCCCGTGCCAGGGGCCAGCTGAGGGTTGACACGGCTAGCTGTTTCTACTCACGGCAGCCGTGTCACCCTCTCTTTTTATTTGGGGGTACCATGGCGAGAGAGCATTACCGGAAGAGAAGGAAAGAGCGCATCCGGTGTAAATCTTGTGGCGTGCTATTTGGCTACAATGGCGGTCGCTCCGCCAAGGAAGCGATCTTGATGCACATCGGCCTAAGCAAGGAATGTAACAAGCACTACAACCGGAGGAATGCAGATGGATATCAACGAGTTTATCGGAAAGAGGGCAGAGAAGAGACTTCAGAGGATTGAGCAGGACTTACGCTGGTTACTCCAGTACATAGAATTTCTAAAAGGAAACAGGAGGGCAAACCAAAATGGACTCGACTAAGATCCTAGAACATTTCAGAGGCCGGGAAGAGTACATCGCTCTCCAGAACGGCAAGGGGTTCCGCCCCCACAAGCTGAACACTATCCCACTTGACCCCGAGAAGTTCAGCAAGGGTCACTTGGGCCAAGAGATTTGTTTCGGGTTCTATCTCATGACCCCAGACAACAAGGTGTACTGCTCGTGTCTCGACTTCGACGACCATTCCGACGACCCTGATCCAGAGTGGAGAGCCAAAGCCACGAGCTACTACCACTTTCTGGCTGAACAAGGCCTGAAGCCTGTCATGGAAGTTAGCTCCAGCGGAGCAGGAGCCCATCTCTGGTTACACTTTTCGGAACCAGTCCCGGCTGTGCAAGTCAGGTCGTTCTGGAAGTCTGTGGCCAAGAAAGTTGATATCCCGATACGAGAAATATACCCCCGGCAAGACAAGTTATCAGGCGAAGGAATGGGCAACCTAGTTCGGTACCCCGGATGGAACAACTCCAGGTTTGTGGATGTGGAGAACGACTGGGAGACAGTCGAACTCGAAGTACATCCTGTGGTTGGCAGCGATCTTGACGAGATCGCTGCCAAGTTGGGGGAGACGCTTGTGAAGAAGGTCCCCAAGGAAAGCGGGTCTTTCGTCAGCGAGCGTGTTCACGAGATTCTGAAGTGGCCTGACAGCCTCCTGGCACGTCGGTGGCGGGGTGACACCGCCGGACTCAAAGGAGACACCAGCCGCAGCACCATCGCCTTCTGTATCGCCAGAGAGCTGATCTATCAGCGAGGCATCCCAGACAACGAGATCAAAGCTGCCATACGGTATTGGTGCGACGAAATCGGCTACAAGAAGTCTGACCGCTGGATCGACCTCACTGTTCGCAAGGCCTACGAGCTAATGGGGAAGCGGAACCAGTCGCAGGTACATGAAGACCTTGCTTCCTGTGCCACGATGTTCCTCAGCCAACTAGGCACTCACAACTACTTTGGGTGTGGAGTAAAGGCCGTAGACCAATCGATTGACGGGGTGGGTCCGGGAGAGGTCTGCATTATCGCAGCCAGACCCGGACATGGTAAAAGCAGCTTCGCGCTTCACTGGTTGGATCACCAAGCCAGCCAGGGGACACCCACTCTCCTTCTCTCAGCAGAGATGAGTCAGTACGAGCTGGGCAGGAGGATGGTCCAGAGACTGGTTGGCGGCTCCGAGGAGTCGTGGAAGAAGAACAGGGACAAGGCCCTTGAGAAAGTCGACAAGCACTTCAAGGGCAAGGCAAGGCCATTCGTCCGGTGCGTCACCACCATTGGTGATATCGAGAAGTCGATCCGGGAGTGCGTTCAGGCCCACGCCGTCCAGCTCGTGGCCATTGACTACTTGCAATTGATTGCAGGCGAAAAGGAAGGGCGTTACGAGGAAGTCAGTGAGATCAGCCGTAGAATCAAGGCAGCTGCCCGAGATTACAATGTGGGGATCCTGGCCCTCTGTCAGGTCAGCAGGGATGTAGATCGAAGGGAGAACATCCAGTTCAATCTGTCGGACATGAAAGAGAGCGGCAGCATTGAACAGGACGCAGATGCCATCCTCGCCTGCTTCTGGCACGGTCGAAGTGAGAAGTCGAGCGGTGACAAGGACGATTTCGAAGTCCACTGTATCAAGAGACGCAACGGTCCAATTCGCAAGAGGAAGATGGTGTTTCGCTTTGACGCAGAGACCCAGATATTTAGCGATGCCTAAGAGAAAAAACGAGCTACCCAGAAACGTCGTTGACGCCATTGACAAATGGGCGATCAAAAACTGCGACCTCGATGCCAATGCCTCCCAGGTAATGGATCACCGCATTGCGCGAGAGTCTGCGAGGATCCGAGCAACGTGGACATCCAAGGAAGAGAGACAGCGCAGGGTCTTCAGAGGGGAGGACTACGTTACACCGAGTTACCAGTCAATCCACCACGGAGCTGTCCATCGTGGTGGTTATAAGATACACTTCAAACCAGAGGAGAACAGGAAATGAGCAAAGGCAAAGGACGTGCATCAAGGGAGAAGGGAAAACGAGGGGAAAGGGAGGGAGCAGCTGTGCTGAACCAGACCTTTCCACACCTATCCACTAGGCGAGCCCAGCAGTACTGTGGCGTTGCTGGCGATGCCGACATCATCGGCATCGACGGCATCCACCTGGAGGTCAAACGAGTGGAGCGTTTCCACATGCACCAAGCTCTGGAACAGGCAGACAACGACAGGAAACCCGGCGATATCCCGCTGGTGCTGACCCGGCAGAACCTGAAGGGTTGGGTCGTTGTTTGTTACCTCAAGGATCTGCCTCCAATCATGGAGCGGTTAAATGATAACAAGGAGAAAGAGGATGAATGACGCCTATCTTCAGTATGTACTCAACCGAAAAGACGAACTACTGGTACCTGACCACGAGAGTCACGAAGAGGTGATCTGCGTGGGAGAGTGGCCTAACGGAACCTATGCCGCTGTCGTTTCCTACAACAGTCTCTTTGAGATGTTCAGGGAGTTCGACGCAATTGGAGACCCTTGCGCTGTCAAAAACATCTGGGTGGCCCTCAAGGGGGGCGATGACTGGTGCGATACCGAGTTCAGCCCCTCCTTCGTTAAGTGGGTGCGGCAAGACAACAAAGCTATGGCTCACTCAGCCCCCGGCGATGAGTCAAAGGAACCAGTAGACGATTGTCAACCTCTGGATCCCGACCCCAAGTCTCCGTTACAATGACAGCGCGACAGGTCACCTTCCTGCAAATCTTTCCATCCCACCAGACGAGTTCATAATGATCGCCCACGCGAACTGGATCCTTCCCGACACGCCGGTAGTCGAGCCACCCTTGGGCTATGTCAGCACCGTGATCTTCATCCCACCAGATAAATTGTTTCAGGCGACGTTTCCCATCATCAGTCTGGTAGATGGTGTTGATCTCGACGATCTCAAAGTGATCTTCCACGAGGACGGAGTCGAACCGGATGATGGAGATCAGGATCAGGAGTAGCGTCTTCATAAGATCATTGGCTCAAAGTAGGCCTGCCCATCGACAATCACACCGCAGCCTCTCACAGGTTTTGTGTTGAACTTGAGTCCGTAGTCCATAGCTGCCGACTTCCCAATCCCGCAGCCAACATTCATGCCCCAGATCAGTTGGCTGCTGTTGGCGAAGTACTGGACGCCTGCCTGACCATGGACATGTCCTTGCACCCAGTTGGTAAAGTTGTCCTTGGCGTTTCTGAGAGCTGCATATTGGCCCCCCTTACCCCGGTCCCCGTGGGCAAATGTGATGTTATCTATCTTAAAGACACTGTACCTGGGCCTCCAGTCCCAGTCTGGCGTCTCCCAGATCTTGGCATAGTCCCGTAGCAGTTCTGTGGGTATCCCTGCCGTGCGTGCTTGCCGGGCGGGCAAGTCGTCATGGTTGCCCGTCATCACCGTGACATTCCTAAAGGCCTTGTAAAGTGTTTGAACCTGCTTCAAGGCAATGCTGTACTCATCACCAGCGCTGGGGCAAGCAGGGTTCCGCTCGTGATATTGAATAGCATGCCAGTCAGAAACGTCACCGATGTGGACGGTATGGCAGTCGGGATCGTTGTTCTTGATTCCCCACTGTTTGGCCACATCCCGAAGGAAGTCCAAATAATCCGGATGAAGTGCTGGGCAATGAGTATCTCCAATTACCAGTATTCGCATGGTCACTCCTTATGAACGGCACGGTAACATTTCGCATACGCAACCCCCCAGCTGTTTCGGTGCTCCTTGCGACTGTCGGTTCCATTCACTACATGGTCCAGGCAGTGTGCGTACTCGTGAATCAACGTATCGACCGCAGCAAGTATGCTCAGTTCCCTTGAAACTTGAACCTCAAACTTGTCAGGATCTTCGAATGTCCAACACAACCCACATAGTCCTGCAATCTTCTCCGGTGGTACCGTCTTGACTTCCAACGGTACCCCCAGTGGCAGGCCCTGTCGCAATCTTCTCAGGGCGTTATCGAATCTCTTCCCAAAATGCGATGGCACGACTTGAACGTCTCCTTCTGGAACAGGAAGCTGTCATCACATTGCTGATGTTTGTCTTTCAACTCCTGTGGGTTTCGGATGATCGTAGTGTCACTTTCTGGTTTAAGATTGTGTCCCCTTGGGAAGTTCTGTTTCTGTCTGAACCAAGTAACCTTTTCGACATTGGCCGGGATCTTGATCTTGCTGAAAGGACACAAGGCACGCCAGTTTCCCAGCCAGTATTTGTGCCGGTAAACTGCGTCACACAGTACCATCTGCTGAACCTTCCGTCCATGTTTTGCCAGCTCTCGTGCTAGCAACGTCGAGCTGTACCCTCCCCAGGAATACCCTGCGATGACAACGCTGGCATGGTGGTCGGCACACATCCTGTTGATGCACTCTGCGTGTGCTCGCCAGTCGCTATTCCAGTGAGCTAGTTCCACCCTCGTGCTGTAGTTTGAGTACAGCATGTGCAAGGATTTCCACAAGGATACCATCCCGTTGTCGCCTCCTCGGTTCTGGAGAAAACCTGGGATGACATAAATCCAGCGGTGAATAGGGAGAGACTTCATTCCAGCTCCCTTCTCATAGCTTCGGTATGAACACCTACCTTTTCCCGCCGATCCTTGGAGGCCAGAGCCTCCAAGGCATCGGCACCGTGTGACAGAGCGCGGTTAGTCTTAGAGGTCTCGTCATGCTGTTTCTTGAGAGCAGTCTTCAGCTCTTCGACGAGTTCAATATGCTGGTCAAAGGCTGCTCGAAAGAACGGCACCAGAGATCGAAAGGTGCGGTAAAGAAAGAGGAGGATCACCAGCACAAAAGCAGCGGGCAACCCAACATTACTGATGAGTGTCGTCCAGAGATCAATTGTCATGTCGGAGGGTACGTACCTATTTTAGGTCTGCCATGTAGACGGTAGCGTGACCCCTCCGAATCAGCTCCTGGTTCACATTCATTCCGTTTTCGCTGTCATCGCTTTCTACCCAGAGATCGACAAGCCAGCGACCGTACTTGCCCTGCTGTTTTTTTGGATTCTTTCTGCTTACGCACCAGAGTCTCTTTCCTTCGATCAGCTCTTCCAGGCACTCTTGTGCAGCCAGTCCCTTCTCTCGTTCCGGACCCCGTTTTTCGAAGCAGTTGATTCCGTACAACCGACAAGTGGCATTCAGTCTGAGGTGAAACCCCAGATCAAACACCAACTGAATCGTGTCCCCGTCAATGCACCTTACAACCTCTGCGACATGGTACTGGTACAAGCTATCCTCCACTTGGCACGAGTTTCATCTCGTACTCGGTATTCGTATCTGTGTCTTCAAAAGACTCGACGGCGGGTACAGGCTTAGAAGTCAAGTACTCTAGGAGTGCCAAGCCTCCTGCCCCCGTACCGCCGCCGAGAGCCAGCAACGCAGCGACGCCAGCCGATTTGGCCAGACCGCTGCGCGCGGAGGGGGCCGACTGTTGAGGAGCAACTTGGTTCAAGTCTCCGATATGGATGTTGCCCACTTCTTCCTCCTCGATATCACCCAAGAATCTACGATCATGAGCCCTCACCTTCGCGCGGTTCATCGCCAGAAGTTCCTGCTTGTCAGCCATCATAACAGCCTCATCAGCTATTCTCAGACGACCGACCCTCTTCAGGTGCTCCAGAGCCGCCACTGATTTTTCGTCTGTACTCATTGGCAATCTCTCGGATGTACTCTCGCACACCCTTCTCAATGAAGACTGAACGCAGACGGTTGGTTCTTTCAAGAGCCTCGTCTGATTGCTGTTGCGCGACTTCTAGGGGATCTTCCATTAGGAGGACGAATTAGCCAAGTCACGAGCTACCGTGTAACCGTCAGCCGAGCGTGTCGCCAGAGCTTCACGTTGACTTAGTTGGCTCAGGCTTGCCAAGTGATGCAGTCGGCTAGCTTCCGCGACGTTGTTGGCACCATCGCTGGCACGTTGCGCACCGTTGACCGCATGCACTTCCAGGAGTGCTAAGGTTGCAGCATCTATCATTGTCTTTTCTCCTTGGGTTGGAAAAGGATCTGTAGTTTCTCCCCAAGCCTACGAGACTCAGAAGAGAGGACTTTCCCATTGCGATCCACGATCTGGATCGTCAACGGGGGTAATCGTTTATCAACTTCTTCACTGAGCGTGTCCAGGTCAAGCTCTATTCCTTTTCCTGGGGCTCCATCTTTTCCGGGTTCTCCTTTGAGACGCCCGTCTTCGGCAAGCAGTTCCGCAACTTTTTCTGCAAGCAAGTCATAATCAATGCTGTTGCTAACAGGTCCAGGCACGTTATCAGCAATAGGTGGATACGCACTTCGTGGAGTGGGTGTGGGTCGAACACAAAAGGGTGCGCAGCGCCCTACCAGCGCTGCGATGGGTCGGCAACTGGCTCCACCTGCTGGATGGACCAGTGACCAGCGCCCCCCGCGCGCGTCGACAATACCGGCTGAAAGGTAGGGACCACCCCTTGCGATCCCGACCACGCTTCCCTTGTAAATCATACTAGAACCACTGTCCCCGGAGAGCAGGTAAGCCTGAGCACTAATCTTGGATCCGGTCTGGATGACCTTACCGTAAAACCGTCGTAGGTTGTCTTGTGGACCCCCGAATCCGAGAATCTCTATTTTCGCCCCTTCAGGAGGCGGATTACTGGCAAGAGGTATCGTAGTCACCCGACCTTTGAATTTACACTGTATTACAGCAATATCGTTGGCGGAATCGGTTCCAACCACGCTACCCGATGCAGTCTTCCCATCTTGCCAATAGATTCTGACGGCCCCAGGACCGTCCACAACGTGTGCTGCGGTCAACACGACCAGAGTGTCACCATTGCTCCAGATGCACACACCGGAGCCACCAGCGGCCCCACAGCGGATTCTGACGGCAGCTCTCTGATGTTCTGCTTTTGGGGACCAATCCCACAACTGGGTGGTCGCCTCAGACGCCGTTCTGGCAATTGTGTAGCTTTGTGCCTGCACCCCAATGGGTGCTAGGCACAAAGCTAACCATACCAGTATAGTTTTTAATCCTGTCATTTTGTCTCCTTGGAGGGAGGTCTTAACCCCGGAAACGACTTGCCAGAGGCCCTTCGATCCCGCTCCTTTTTCTGTTCTTCCAGAATGTGTTTTTCCATTATAGCGAGTTTCTCTTCTCCAGCATAACTCTCTCGGATCTGGCGAACCATGTTATCAGAGGGCAAATAAGGCACATAGCCCCTGTTCATCAAGGCAAAGATAAGCTCTCGGCTAATGCCGTTACGCTTCAGGGCAGCTACGACCTCTTCTTCCGTCGCACCGAGGTGCAAAGCGGTATCAATGTCATTGATCATCGAGACAAAGTGTCGCCTTCGGACCTTCTCAGCAAGAGGCAGTCTCCGGCTAACTTGCTTCACCGAACCACTAAAGATTCCCAGGAATGGCTTGAACGCAGAACGGCCTTGCGCTTCAAGGATCCTCTTGTCTGTACGGAGATTATTAGCAAACTCCGTCGCCTTGAAGCTAAAACTCCGGGGGACATTTATCTGGGTGATACGTGAACCAGTAGTAGCAGCCAGGACCTCAACACCGGGGCGGTATTTTCTGCCAGTAAAAGAAGGCACATCAGCTATTCCCATCACAGTCCGGACACTGGAGTTCATAAGACCCGGTTCCCAGGCACCCCAAGCATGGAGAATACTCCGCACCCATCGATCACGGGCGGGGTCCTCCTTCTCGAATATCTTACGTCCCTCTTTGGTTTCTCCGTACCACATCTCAAACAACTTGGTGTAGACCATGTCTGCTGTCAGGACATCACCGCCAACCTCATAAGCAGCACCACCAATCTTCGCACCGAGGGTCTTGCCCCGGCGAATCGCTTGGTAGAACCCACTGGGCCGGGAGTAAGGCAACATGTAGCTAAGATCCACACTATAAACTGCTCCCGTTTTGTCATTCTTGAACCCGAACAGCACACTATTCTCTGCCCAAGGAGCCTCCAGGTCACGCATCTTCTCTTCGTCGTCCCCGTCGAGAGGACTCCACCCAGGAATCATCATCATAACGAGGCGCAAGAGACTCTTGATGACAGTACCAGCAGCAACATTAGCGAGCGTCCATCGGGCAATACGCCACTGGGCGCGTCTCATGAGGACACTATTGCCACTCTTCAGATCCCTATTGGCCATCTTCCAGAACTCGTAGTACTGAGTCCTGATAAGCTCTTCGAAGTAAGTTGGGAAGGTACCCATAATTGGGAACCACCTAATTACCTGCACCCAGTTGGGAGCATTGCTGAAAGTCGGGTAGATATCCCGAATCCGAAGAGCAGCAGTCTTCTTGAGCCAATGAGTCCTATCACCAGTAAACTTTTCCCACCCCTGGTTCTTGGGCAGATCCTCTATAGACGACTCATCAGGGAAGGCTTCCTTTAAGGTCTTTAGCTCCATACCGAACCCAAGAACCTTCCAGAAATCGTCACCAGCACGATACAAACTTGCAGAGCCATGAAGTACTTTTGATGCGCCACGCTTGGCTTGACGTTGGACATTCGCAATCTTTCCCGCATCTACAATGTTGGGGCCATCCTGCATAACACTCAATATCGGCATGTCCCAGGTTGTCTCAAGCATGCTAGCCAATTCATCAGCCGGAGAGTCGAAGACAACCCCAAAATTCAGAAGTTCCCGAACGTACTCACGAATAGTCTTGCCATCGATCTTAGTTGAAGGCTTGTCTTCATGTTTACCCGCCCGCCAATGCAGCTCCCTAGTTGTACGAAAGGCATCGGCAAAAGCCTGTCCAACAGTTCGGTCCATGGGAATGTGGCCATGAACGATAGCAATGGCCGCATTAGCAGACCAGTTTCTTACTTGGACCGTACTTGAGAGCAAGGTCTTGGAGAGTCTGGCAGAACCCATCATCTTTCCATAGATGCGGAAAATCCCCCAGGTCATAACTTCCTGAAGGACACTTGGCTCACCATAACCGGTACCAAATTCATCCTTCAAAGCCTGCTCAAACGTATCGGTTACGTAAGCTCCCCGGAAGGGACCAAATTCCGGGGCATCTGGAATCGGATTGCGGTACTGAATTGGAAGCTCGTCCCTGGTACGAATCCCCACCTTGCTGACACGACCCTTTACAACGTGAACCCACTTCCGTTCCTTGGCTATCTCCATCAAGTATTCCTGGGACCGAGTCTGGGCCAGCACGGAAGACAAACGCTCCACAGTACGAACAGCATTGATATCCAGGCGGTCACGGTACTCACCCATCACCTTGCGAAGTAGTATGTGGAACTTCTTGTTGTGAAGTTTCCGAGCAATGAAGACGTTGTAATCAACCCGCCCCATTGTCTTCCGCACCAAGCCCGCCTTCTTTCGTTTTGGATGGAGGATCTGATCGATCCGACCCTCTAATTCTTCTTCTGTCAGCCTACCCTCCACTCGACCATACTTTTCCCTCCCCACCTTTTCCAAAAATATTTTCGCGTCCTCAGTAGCGGTTAGCCTAGCCTGTTCTTCCATGAACCACCTAACATTCTTAAGAGTCTGTTTCTCTACTGGTATCGGTATATGTTCTTCCAGAAAATCTGGATCCCTCTTGATATGCCCAGGAGGAGGTATCTTCATCCAGATCCTTATTTGTGTCATGTCCTCCTTGGTTATCGGCTCCCCAGGAGGGACCTTTCGACCAGGACTCGTCCCGGCCGCACTATATCCCATCTTGTAACGCTCATACGCGTCCTTAACCTCATACTTTAATTCGCTGTATATCTCGTCCCGCTTCTGGAAGAGACGCTCTTGATAGTCAATGTCCCTGAGTTCCCTCTTGAAGGCATCCAGCAAGGGCATCTCACGTCGCTTACCCCTCTTGCCGGGTTCGGCTTCCTCTGTCCACTGAATCATGGGAGCTTGTTCACGAAGTATCTCCCCCCAGGCATTCCGGTCGAACACCTGGAAGGTACGAGTGAAATACGAACCATGCAGCTCCAGCATGATGTCCAAGACATTCCCTCCGTACCGAGCTTCAAAATCAGGATCGTCAAGCAGACCCTTCGGAAGCAAATCAGGGAGCTTCTCCGCCAGATCCGGAATCTCTACCCCCTCTTCAACCGATGCAAGTAACTGCTTAAGTTGATCCGCACGAGATTCAATGTGTGCCTTGGTCTCTTCAGGACCGATATCCGGAGCAAGGAGATCCATCATTCGTTTGCCAAGCGAATCAACCAATCTCCGAATTTTCTTGATCGGTTCCAGAAGTTCACTAGGAACACCATAGGTTTTGGCCACCCGATCGATGTTTTTTAACGGGGTCCTGCCTAGTCGACCGAGATCACTCCGCTGTTTTTCCGTCAGCCGTTCCATGGCTGAATATTGCTCAAGGATCTTCTTCTTTGCACCCCACCCGCTTGACAGGATCAACCTGTCAAGATCTGCCAGAGCTTGATAGACCAACATTAGATCAGACTCGACCTGACCCTGGTTCATCTGAAGTTCCGTATAGGCCTCTTTACCAAGAAGACCACCGACATTCATAAATCGTTGGTAGTTCTTTTTGAAAGTATTATTGGTAAAGTTGATGTCCTTGGTGAAGGGTGCGTACCAATCCCAGAACTTGTCGAAGGCCTTTCTCCAGAGTTTAGGATCCTCAAGGGTGGCCTTAGCATCAGACATTGATACTCCGGGAGAGACATCACCCTCATCCTCCTCGGGGTCGGCTGGTTCGGCGATATTATCCTCTGACATCTCAAGAGTGCCGAGCGCAACATCCCAAAACTTCGCTTGCTCTTCAGGTGTACCGAATTCGCGCCCACCGGAATCCTGTGCATTGGTATAGGCTTCTGCAACAACCTGATCCCACCGCTTGGTTTCACCCTCAACTGTAACCATCTCCTCTGGGGACCGGGATTCTTCCAATCTCTTAAATGCCTTAGCGTCCAGACTTGCCTGTTCGCCTAGCTCCCCCTCAGCCGCCTCGGGGGCGGCTGTGGGTTTGGCCTTTCCCTTGGCTTCAGCTTCAGCCGATGCAAGTAACTCCTTAACTTCTTTCTCAACCGGTTTCCGGTCAAAACTCGGAGTCGTCCAAACAATCTTGTCTAAGACCTCCTGGATCTCTGGGTCTTCCGATTTCCACTCATGCTCTCCCGTCCGAACAGCGTAAGACCCTTTAATCTTGACAGTACCCTTCGAAGGAGAAGCAGTAACCTTAAGACCTTTTCTCCTGAAGATCGCCGCAACAGTTTGCAACTCAGTAAAGGGTTCGATGCCAAGATCTTCTAAGTTAACCCCTACAGTCATCCATTCTTTCAGCTCATCTTGATCAAGATTAAATGTTTCGGGATGAAACTTAAACCGATAACCATCTTCGAAAATCAACCGCAACCCAGGATCGTGTTCCTCAACCCACTTTAACCAATCCCCTTTGGGAGCATCGTGTCTTGGAGGATTCGAGAACCCTCGCTTTTGCCCATACCGTCTTAACCTTTCTTTTGTCCAGGCTGGAATTTCTGTCCCGAAAACATTTCGCTCTCGGTATTCATGCTCTCTTTCAACCCGAAACACCGGATTGTGTCGAAATTCCGGGACTTCGGCGACAAGTTGTCGGACCTTTTCGAGACCCTTTTCTGAAGAAAGAGGCCTTATTTTCGGGTCAAGATCATATCTATCGAGTACGATATCAGCTTCAACAATTGTCGGAGTTGTCGGAGGGTAAAGACCGACCAATAGATCTTTCTCTCGTTCAGTTAACCCATCAAGCGTTTCTCTGTCTACGACATCCTTGATACGACGAAACAACTTCTTGTCTGCCGCACTTATTTCCTTGGGGTCAGCAAAGTCCCAACTAAGTCCTAACTCTGTCGACAGCAACTGAAAGAGCCTTGCCTCGCCCTGACTGTGTACTCCAACCGCCTTGTACCCACTTTTTATGTGCGTTACGACGATAGGCTTAAC
>Ga0208030_1000310_pt1 | contig 35397 bp, 11 predicted proteins | sample MalvirDeepMed_M9_FD_184246 | JGI IMG/M metagenome (GOLD analysis project Ga0208030, IMG submission 184246) | Marine viral communities from the Global Malaspina Expedition - Malaspina viral metaG DeepMed_M9 (SPAdes) (version 2) | ecosystem: Environmental > Aquatic > Marine > Oceanic | place...
CGGGTAACTATGCTAACCCAACAACACCCTTCGGCGGCACTGACTCGTCGGTAACAAGTCCGGGATCTGGTCTTGTAAGAAGGACTAATGTTGATATTCAAAACTGTACCCTTCCCTCAGCTGTGAAATCTCAAACTGGTGGAGGTACCAGTAAAAGTATGAGTCATCACATTGTAAGCATGAGTGCAAGTACTGACTTTGGTCGTGAAAGTATTTTAGAGCTCGGTAAATTTGGGCCTTACCATAGATACGCAGGTTTCCCAGTTGAAGTTACTAGTGAATTTGAAGTAACGGCAACTAGTGGTGACTTGGTTAACGTTTCAGGTACCCACCCCAACCTTGGGGCAGGTGAGCAGATTACGCTTAAAGATGACGCCGGTACGGTTATTAACTTAGGTGCTAAGAACAAGCTATCTTCGGTTTCTTACTCTGGTGGCGACACTGGCGGTGGAAACGCAACAGTTACTTATTCTTACTCGACGTTCAACGCATTTAACGTTGACGGCGGTGGAACTTACTGGTAGTGGATAATTCGCGATAGTCGCTAGCACACAATTCGGGACGTGTGTAGCGGCAAGCGAAAAAGAGATTTTGGAATGGACTAAGGAAGGGTTTAGATGTCAAATATAGATATCGAAAAAGCTTTATATAGAATTATACAAGGTCGCTTGCGCTATAAGGTGCGAGACGGCCTTGTTCTATATATACATGAACCTACACCAGAGCTAGTCTATGAATCTTATGATGTTTACGATGAGGCCTATGAAAAGGCCTATTGGAGAGGTGTCTACGTTAAAGAAGAAGTTATACCTATACTCTTAGAAAACGACTATTGGAGCCCTCATGACGACAAAGAGGCAGAAAAAGTCCAAAAGCAAATTGAAGATAAAAAGCTGGAAGCCTTCAAGAAGTTTGTCCATAAGAAGCGACTCGCCGCCATTAAGAGGGAAATATTCCACTTAGAGAAAAAATGGCAAAGGCTGTATCTAAAAAAGAATTCTCTAGACCATATAACGTGCGCGGGATGCGCAGAACTAACTAGAAACCAATGGCTTATTGAGAAGACGACGAAATTTCCTGATGGCTCTTCCTATGATTGGAAAGGAGCCTCTGTCCCTAGCGCTACTAGCTATCGGGCGTCTAATGCTATTTCTCAGGAGGTATTTAGAGCTGTTGCTAGGTCTGACACTTGGCGAGGAATGTGGGGTGCGGGCAAGGGAACAGAAATATTTGGAGTGCCCTTTTCTATAATTACGCAGGAGCAGGCTAGGCTTTGCATGTATGCTAGAATGTATGATAATGTGGCGGAAAGCCCGGAAGCTCCCACAGAGGAAATAATAGCGGATGATATTTGCCTTGATGGATGGTTCATAGAGCAGAAGAAAAAACAAGATAAACAGAAGAAGCAAAACCAAGTTGACGGAATGATATCTAATGACAAGATTAAAAACTCCGGCGAGGTATTTGTTATGGCTCAAGATAAGGACGAGGCCCAAGAAATATATGACCTTAATGATGAGTTCGCTAGGGGGACGGTGCAGCAACGACAGGCCCAAATAGAAGGACAAGAGGACATGAGCTTTAAAGAGCTTTCAGACGTTAAGCAAGATATAGCAATGCAAAGACAACAACAGTTTAGTCAATCACTTAAAAATAGGAGATAAAGGAATGAAAAATGGATGATTACAATGCTTTACTGAAGCAGTCTCTTGACCTAAAGGGTAAGAGGCAGGAAAAGTATAGAGAGCTATCGAAGGATAGACTGTATAAAATAGCTAAGAAAAAAATACAGACAACCATGATCGGTGCTTTAGATACAATAGAGAAAAGCTTTGGTTTTTTGTGGGAATCCGACGAAGAATTAACTAATGAGCAAGTTCAACTTAAGGCTATTTTTGAAGATGCTCGCTCACAAATTCTAGATCGGGGAAATACCCAAATGAGAAACCTAGAGGCGGAAATGACGCAGTACGACATTTCTTGGAACAGACATACAATTAATTTACCAGTAGTAGAAAAAGGAGAAGATAATGAGTGATAAGAAGGATAAAGATTTTGTAGAGGTTAACGCTAAAGATAAGAACGACAATGACGTTACTGTCTGGGTTAAAAGACCTTCTACGGCAGAGTATAAGGATTCTCAGATTGAGTATAATAAGGCTTTTCGCGAAGCGCTAGAAGGCGGAGCTATTCTCAAGAAAAAGCTTGGCGAATATATGAGATCTCAGGGACTTTGGGATGATACTAAAGACTCTGAAGAAAAGAAGCTTCTTGCATTAGTAGCAAAAGAAGAAGGCAAACTCAAAAAGGGTGGTATCCCTCTTGAGGACGCTAAAGAGATTGCACTTGAGTTGAAAAAGACTCGCGCTAAGTTTAGAAACCTAATCGCGGAGAGAACTTTATTGGACTCTAATACCGTTGAAGGTCAGTCTGACAACGCTCGCTTTAACGCCCTAGTAACACTTTGTGTTTTGGATAAAGACAAGGTTACTCCGATGTTTGAGAATTTGGAGAAGTACGATAAGAGTGGCGATCAGCCTTGGGCTATTGAGGCGGCAAGTGAGCTAGCTTCTTTGATTTATGAGCTAGATCCTAATTATGATAATACTCTTGAAGAAAACAAATTCCTCAAGAATTATAATTTTGCTAATCAAGAAAATCAGTTAATTAATGCTGACGGACACGCAATTTTCTTAGACCAAGAAACAGGCAAAGAGCATTTGGTCGAAACAGAAGGTATGCGATTTGTTGCTTATCGCACAGAAGAAGGTTATCAAAAGCAGGATGAAGAAGATAGATATTACGTCAATAGAGACGGCGTTGAAATTGATGAAGATGGAGATCTTGTTGTAGATGATTTCGTTCCATTCTTGGATGATTCTGGTAAACCTGTTCCTGTGCCTATTAGCGCAGAAGAGGCAGAAAAAGCTGCTGAAGAAGCTGAAGCCGCTGAAGAAGAGGCGGAAACAGCTGAAGGTGAAGAAACCACGCCAAAAAAGCGAGGCAGACCAAAAAAGACTGAAGAAGTTACATAATTTTGTGTATATAGACGTGGACAGTCTTAAAGGGGTAGCAAACGATACATATATGTATTTCGAGCTACCCCTTTTTTAATATCAACATAGCGGAAAGAGAATATGGCATCTAAATTCGTATTAACGGCGCAGTTGCAATTGCAGGCCCCGACAAACGTTCGTCAGGTAGTTAGCTTAGTCAATAGGCAGCTTCAGGGCGTGCAGATGAATGTCAATCCTGTTGTTAATACCAAAGCGCTCGCCCAAGCGAATAGTGCTGTCCAGAAAATTTCCGTAAGCGCAAAGGGTGCCTCTAAGAGTTTAGCCTCTGCTGCCGGTTCGGCGAACAGCTTGGGCTCAGCACTAGGGGCGGCAGCTAGAAGGTTTGCTTCTATTACATTGGCTACAGGTTTCTTCTTAGCCTTGACTAGAGCCTTAGGTTCTGCTGTAGGCAGAGCTATCGAGTTTGAGAAAGAGATGTTGAAAATTTCTCAGGTTACGGGCAGATCGATAAGAGACCTTAGCAATCTATCTAGAGAAGTAACACACCTAGCCACTACCTTAGGGGTGGGTTCTGATGAGATATTAAACGCGGCGAGAACGTTATCTCAAGCAGGCTTCTCTGCTCAGAAGGTAACTGGGGCATTGAAGATTTTAGCTCAGACTGATTTAGCTGCTACGTTTGATAATATCAAAGACACGACAGAAGGTGCAATTGCTATTTTAAGCCAGTTCAGAAAAGAAGTCCGAGCCGCCGGTGGTGAAGTCGCCTTCTTAGAGATGGCTATGGACTCTATCAACGCTGTTTCTAAGAGTTTCGCCGTCGAGTCTGCTGACCTTATTTCTGTAGTTAGAAGAACTGGTGGTGTGTTTGAGGCTTCCGGTGGTAAACTAAACGAGTTGATTGCTTTGTTTACATCTGTTCGTGCAACAACCCGTGAAACTGCTGATACTATCGCTACTGGCTTTAGAACTATCTTTACTCGTATTCAACGTACTGAGACAATTGATAGCCTTAGGGAGCTGGGTATTGTTCTCCAAGATACAGAGGGTAAGTTTGTTGGCCCAATGGAGGCTATTAAAAGACTATCCGCTGGATTAAAAGCTCTTGATCCGCGAGACTTTAGGTTTAATCAAATAGTAGAACAGCTTGGTGGATTTAGGCAGATTGGTAAGGTTATCCCTCTTATTAAACAGTATAAGACTTCTACAGCGGCTCTTGCCGTAGCAAATAATTCAATGGGGTCTACAGCTAGAGACGCAGCTATAGCTCAACAGGGTTTAGGAAATCAATTCGAGCAGCTAAAACAAAAGTTTGACGCTACCATTAGATCTTTATCGGATAGTGAAACCTTTAAAACTTTGGCTACGTCGGCAATTAAAATGGCTGAAGCTATACTAAGGATTGTTGATGCTCTAGAGCCGCTTCTTCCTATGCTTACAGCTCTAGCTGCTTTTAAGCTAGGCCAAATTGCAGTTCCGGCTTTTGGTAAGTTTGCTGGTGTTGGGGGAAGACATGAAGGGGGTAAGATACACGGCTTCGCTGGTGGCGGTATGGTTCCCGGTCGAGGAAATAGAGATACAGTTCCGGCGATGTTACAGCCCGGCGAGTTCGTTATGCGCAAATCCGCAGTCAAGAAAATTGGCGCGAACAATATGGCGGAGATGAATAATGGTTATGCTGCGGGTGGTATTGTTACTGGTACTAGAGGTTTTTATGGCACCGGCGCTAAGTCACAGCGTTTTGGGATGGCCGTTATGCAGCATGGACCAGAGACTCACCGATCCGACCTAAAGACCATTGGTCCGGGATCAAAGCCTACCTATTCCCCGCTACTAAAACTGATTAGAGCTGACGCAAAGAGGGCTAATATGTTAGAGCAAGCGTTGGTAGACAAAATATATTCTCCCCAGTTTGGTGGCGGTGAAAAAAGTGTTACATATTCAGGTTTGAGCGAAACTAACCTTAAAACATTCAAAAAGGGTGTGTATAAGGGTTTAAAGACAGGTGTTACGAAAGGAGCGAACACGGTCGGTAAAACGTTCGGCCTTACTGCTAGACCAATAGAGAACGAAGCTCTTTTTATGCAAAGCTTAAATGACGCCGAGGTTGGTAATTTCTTCGAGTATATTTTAGATAGTCTTAGTGGTGAGCCATACGATACCAAGGCGCCTAATCCTCAAAGACCTTTTGACTATAATACAGGTCTGGGTAAAATTCAACAGGCTTTTGTGGGTCTCGATCAGTCACACGTAGACGCAAAAGCCAGTATGAGCGCAGCAACGGGGAAGGGTGGGCCTTGGCAGAAGGTTGTAAATCAAGTTGGATTGAATACCGTTAAAGATGACGCAGCATACAAAACTTTTGTGGCTAATCAGCAGAAGCAAGGTAAAGGCAAAAAGGCGACAACACAAAGCGGAACACCAGCCTCTCCTGCACAGCTCGCAAGTGTTGCAGCACTGGCGGGGGAACAACACTTTGGTGGTAAAATAGGAAAATACGCCGAGGGAGGTAAGACTGATACCGTTGCCGCAATGCTCACACCCGGCGAATATGTTTTAAACAAGAAATCCGCTCAGGGTATAGGTTACTCCAACCTTCACAGAATGAACCAATCTAATGGCGTTAATGGATATGCCGCTGGTGGTATTGTTACTGGGACAAGAGGGTCTTACGGGAATGGAGTGCCCGGTGGAGGCGTGTCTATAGGAACTATTCCCGGCATAGAAAGCGTGTCTAAAGGCTTTACACAACTGGCTAAAAGTACAGGGGATCTTGTTGGACGGTTGATAAGAGCTGGCACAGCTGTCACGAACGGCTCAACTGCACTTGGAAACGCTCTTACGGAGGCGGCAGCAGGTATTACTCCTGTTGACGATATACTTCGGGAAGAGGTTATGACCTCGGCAGGGGTTCTTACGGCCGCCTTTAATGAGGCTTCTACTGGAATCAGGATGGTAGACGATATCTTACTAGAGGCTATCACGGCAAGCGCTTCTTCATTAACAGCTGCTTTTAATACCACTTCTGCTGGAGTTGGCACGGTAGACGAGATGCTGAGGGGAGAAGTGTCCGCAGCGGTGGGTGCGCTAACCGCAGGTATGATTAACGCCGGTACTGGAGTCAGTGTAGTAGACGAGATGCTGAGGGAAGCAGTGACCAAAGCGGTGGCGACACTAACCACAGGTATGACTGAGGCATCTACTGGGATCAGAAAAGTAGACGATATATTATTACAGGGAATTCAGGGGGCTTTGACCCCACTTGAGAATGCGATGAAAACTCTATCGGAGCAGTTTGTAGAATCAGATGGGGTGCTAGCCAAGGGTATTGCTGGCATGGTAGAGTTACCCGCGACTGTCGAACTTTTTCAGTCGGAGATGGTAGAGCTGACCGCAATCTTTACAGGAATGATCGCCTCAATGGCAGACTTACCAGCAAGTACTGAGCAGTTTCAGCAGCAACTCATGGGGGCTACGGGGACGTCCAACATTTTCGGCACTAGCTTGATGGACGCCGTTGCGGCACAGACAACTAACACCAACGCAAAAATAAATGAGACAGGCGCTGTTAATAAAAGTACCACTAGCAACATTAACAATACCAACGCTATGGTAGGCAAAGTCTTAGCTGAATCACAATATAAAGGGCTGCTGATGCAGCTGTCTAGGACAATGACAAACCAGATTTCTGGCGGAAGCGCCGTGGCTAGCGCACTCGCTGCGGAACAGGCCGCTCTACAGAAGTTAGTAGCAGATTTGGGTGGATTTGATGCTCTGACTAAATCAACCCAACAGGCACTTGTAAAATATCAGACTGCGTTGATGAGCGCGACAGCAAAGATGCAAGCCAGCGGTGGTGGGATGATGGCCGGTGTGGGCAGGGCTGGGACGGCACTACAGGGAGCTGGAAAAGGGGTTATGAGCGGCGGTACGGGTCAGGGCATGATGATGGCAGGCATGATGCTGCCCATGATTACCCAGATGATGGGGCTTGAAGGGGCTGTGTCCGATGCGGTAACTACGTTTGGAATGTTGGTCGCTATATTGCCAATGGTGGTAGGAATGTTGGTCGAAATGGTTGGCTCAGGATTGGCAGCGATTGCTGCCAAAACAGGTGAAACCGCAGCGGCTATGTATGCAACACAGGCAGACTATGAAAAGGCAGTAGCAGCCAAGGCTGCGGCAAAAGGTGCTGCGGGATTAACGCTTTTTGCGATTGCTGTAGCTGCCGTTATAGCTATAATGACTTACTTTGGGAGTAAGGCTAAAGAGGCTGGAGAAGCGGCATCGAAAATGGTTGACGATATTAGGTCCGGAAAGGGTGGAGATATAAGTCTAGAAGACGTTAAGGCAAAAAGAGTAGAGGCTATCGACTTTGAGAAAAAGAAAGACGCCGCGATGGTCGGTGGCGGGATAGGGATAGCGGGTGGAGCTGCTATCGGAGCTGCTATTGGAAGCTTTTTTCCTATTATTGGTACTGCTATTGGTGCTGGTATCGGCGCCATTATTGGAGGGGTAGCTGGAGCCATGGGCACTGCTTCAGCGACTGCTGCACATGCGGCATTAGACCCCCTTGTTCAATCATCAAACCACCTCGCAGAGGCGCAGTTTTATGCGGCAACGGCGATAAATAATTATGCTGCGTCTCAAACTGCGGCACAAAGAATGAATCTGAAGGGGACGGAATTAGCTAGACACCAGATTGCGGCGACAAAGGAGTTCCAAGCAACAAACAAGAAGGCTGAGATTGCAATGAAAAACTTTGCAGATACTCAAAAGGCGTTTGATTTGGGAGAAGACCCGACAGAAGAGATGGAAAAATCTATGGAGGATGCGGCAAAAGGAATGAGAGATCTCGCCAAGATGCACTTTACAGTTGCTGATGATATTTCAAAGGCGATGGATGGTTTTGCAGAAGAACTTATATCTGGAGGCAAAAGGTTTGAAGAAGTTTTGAGGTCTGATGAATACCAAAAACTCCTTAAAAATCTATTCGTAGAAACCAAAGCGGGAATGTTGGCGGAACTGAAAGCAAGTGGTTTTGGAACAGAAGCAGCTATTGAAGAGGTTGACGCTTCTGGTATTATTTTTGCTAGTAATGAGCAGCGAGCGGCGGCTATTGCCGAAGCAAGGGCGAGAATGCAAAACGCAGAAGCAACTAAGGTGGCAACAGCGCAAACCAGTTCTACCATAGAGGCAGGTCACAGGGAGCAAAAGGCTAGGGACGAAGCCGCAATAGCGGCCCGGATAGAGCTAAACGCAAAATTAGAATTAGCTAGACAGGCGAGAGCTACCGCTCAAGCTCTGGCAGCACTGGATGGAGCCCTCTTAGATGCTAAGCAAATGACAGAGAGTATGGGCGGATCTATAGCAGCAGCAAATGGCGAATTCAAGGCGGTAAAAAGAAACATTGAAGGATTTCTCAAGTCTGACGATAAGGAAACTCGTAGAGAAGGTTTCGCGGCTGCTGGATCACTGCTTGGCCCTGCTGGAGCAGCGCAGGCACAGGGTGTGTCTAATAAGCTTGATAAATTAGACCAAATGGATGAGATATTGCGAACGGAGGGGCTTAAAGAATTTACGGGGGGTAAAGACATACTTGGCCGTCAGGCTCAGTCATTTGAAGAACTCGATAAATTCCTTCTTGGGTTTGGTATTGATATAGGTAATGCTGCGCCAGAGATTCAAGCAAAAATAACAACCATGATGGAAGATGGTCTTGATCCCGACGAGATCAATGAAATTATGGAGATGTTCAAGGGTCCAATCGAAGCAGAGAGAGATGCCATCGTTAAGCTTGTTAAGATACAAGAACAGTACAACAAGCAGTATGGGATGGTTAGCGACGCCCTTATTAAAGCCAAGCTGGCTGAGATTAAAGGGAATGTTAAGATGACTAAGATATTTGCCAAGGGGCAAGAGCGATTAGCAGAGGCTCAAGGTAAACCCCTTACTGGCGCGCAAAAACAAGCAAATAGGGTTCGAGGACAGCAGGCCGGACTAGAGGGTACTGGCGTTAGGGCTGGTGACGTTAGAGGGGCGCAACAAGCTATCGCTAGGAATAGAGCCGAGATGAGGGCTAATGCTGAAAGACTTCAGGCTATTAATCTTAGCTCGCAAGAGTTTAATACCTTAACGATGAGACAGAAAGAACTCGCGGCGTCTTCAGAGCAAGTCACGGGCCACTTAGAAGAATTGGCAGACCAGAGTGCACGCGCCGCAGATATCATGGGCGACATAGAGAAGGAGCGAAGCGCAAGATCGGCGGTTCAGGATAAGGCGAAGCAGTTCACTTTTGCGGGCAATGAAGAGCGCCAAAAGATGAACATGAACCTGAAAGCCCTTCAGAGAGTCTTACAGACGGGAACACTGGCTAGTATACCAGACGAATTCAGAAGTGCTGTTGGTGCTCTTTTAGATGAGTTTAAAGATGTTAAAATAACACGAACTGGAATGACGGGCGGTCAAGTATCAAAACAGCTTCAGATTCAGGCGCTGGATCGAAACGCCCGCCAAGTAAGGGGTAGAGGTCTTACTGCCGAAGAGATTAAAAATATATTTGAATCTACCACAAAAGAAGACAAGCTGATTGAAGACCTGCGACAACTTAATAAAGAAGAGATGGCGGCGCAGCAAGTTCTTAACAGGATACTTCAGGCCAACACCGTAGAAAGCGGAAAACTTCTTAAAAAGATTGAGCTTCTGATAACAGCTATAACGGCTACTCTTCCTCCGGGCGGTGCTAGACCCATGCACGGTGGATTAATTCAGGGTTTCGCAGAGGGCGGAACAACAAAAGCGGCAAGATATAGATCAAGCCCCAAGAATATGTTCAAGCCCCGAGGTACAGACACTGTTCCTGCTATGCTTACTCCGGGTGAGTTTGTTATGCAGAAGAGCGCCGTGGACAGTATTGGGGCGGCAAATCTAAGTGCCATGAATGAAGGCAAACCTATTTATAGGGCTGGAGGTGGGTTTGTTGCTAAAAAAGGTCCCGTGGTTGGCTCAGGAATACAAAACCTTTTAAAGGGTTATGTTGCAAAGGGAATAAATGATTCAGGTCTAAACGCGTTAGCTAGGGCTTATAATTGGGCAGGGGGAGTGCCGAATCCAAATGAAGATCAACATCTCAACGCTAAAAAGTTTATTGTAGATTTACCAAATAATATAGACGCTAATTTTCCGAACCTCATAAAAGCGGTCGCTTCTGTGGGAAGACTAGATCAAATGGCCACTGCTGAGGCTGTCATGCTCCGTGCGCCATGGGCTGATCCATTCCATGCGGCAAAGGAGATAGTGAAAGCAGGGGTTCAGAGCGACGAGCTCACACGGGCGGTTGATAATCTCGGAGTAAACTTCTTCCCACGAGTGCGAGGCGCTTGGACCGGTACTAACATGCAAGAGTATGTAGGGGCGGGGAGCCCCACATTTGCGGTTACTGGTACAGATGCAGGTATCGCTACAGGATTATCACTATATACAGGCGGAAAACTGCGAAAGAATGTTGGTCATAATAGATCGATAGGCAGCGGAGGGGTTGTAAATAAGCAGCAGGCCATAGGGTTGACGCAAGACGGACAAGCTAATTCAGCTAAATGGTCCATGCCAGACTACACAGAGTATGCAGAGGATCTCACAAAAAGATATACACTTGTGACGGAAGCGTACAGAAGGGCGAATCCCCGAATGCCAAAAACTGCAGAAAAACTTGAAAAGCTTTTTTTGGCATCGATTGCTAGACTAAAATCTAACGATAAACTCTTCGGCATTTCAAATGTCGGAGGTGCGGGAAAACCACTAGCCAGCGGTCTAGGTGAGGCGATATTCAACGTCGGCGGCCGCCCCGGAGCCACCGGCCTTCAGGTCGTCCAAATGGTCCTTGATTCTCAAAATGGTCTCTTTGAGAATGCGAACGTTAAAGAAAAAGCTTTAATTGCAATGTTTGACCCGATGGGCGCTGTTCATGTTAACGAGATGCGTATGTTTATGGAGCAAGTGATGAACACAATGGGGGCTAGAGGGACTACGTCTGGTGTTTTCACGAAGAATTTCACACCATTTTCCTATGCAATGGCGGGAGGGGCTCAGTCTCAAATGGTAGCCCAGCAGCTGGGCGTTGACTTTCCTCCGTGGCGAATTTTCCGAGGAGTAATAGGCCAACAGGCGGATCTTGGAGCCGCAGGAATACGCAGAGATGAGATGGGAGACTTCGGCTTTGAGACGTTCGCTACCGGCGGCCCAGTAGGGACAAATTGGAAACCACAAGGAACAGACACGGTTCCCGCGATGCTAACTCCCGGCGAATTCGTAATGAAGAAATCCGCAGTAAACAAGTACGGCACGGGTTTTATGTCTGCTATTAATGGCGGAAACGCATTTTCTGGTGGGGGATATATGGCTGAAGGGGGAAGCGTTTCTCAGTTCGGACCTCCTCCTGCTGATAATGGCAGTCAAGCCATATCAGAACTAGCTAGACAAGGCAAGAAGAGCTCGTCAAAACTCATAGCGGGCCAAACATCATTACTCGGCGCCCAGAACCAAACAATAGAAGGTATTGATCACGTCGTGCTTGGCGTCGGCAACATAGGGCAGGAGATGTTAAATCAGGATGCAGCATCACTGAGCTTTAGAGACTATCTACAGTGGGGCTTGCGGGACGTATTCCCAGACAGCTTCGCGACAGGCGGTCCAGTAGGGGTAAACTGGCAACCAAAAGGAACTGACACCGTTCCTGCAATGTTAACTCCCGGCGAGTTTGTAATGAAAAAATCCGCCGTTAATAAGTATGGTACGGGCTTCATGTCTGCTATTAACAATGGTACTCAGTATCTTGAAGATGGTGGGCCTGTATATGATTTTCTTATTTCCCCCGAAGCCAAGGCGATAGCAGATAAACAGAGGGCAGCGATAACCCCAGAGCAACGGGCGCAGTGGGCTGAAGACCACAAGCGACTTTCGGCACAGGAACGTCTTAAGCAAATGGATCGGGAGTCTGACTTTAGGGGTGTAAGGCAAATGGGCATAGATATGTCCCCAGATAGGGTGCTGTTGGCAGCCACACTGGATGCTTTGACAATATGGGCTAATCTGGGGAGGGGAATAATTGATACAACGCGGGGTAGTGATTTTCATTCCCGAAACATACTTAATCCCAGATCAAGAGAACGTGAGTTGACTCTTGCTGGGGCCCTTCCCACTACTTTCGGAGGCAAGGGAGACAGCGATTCTCGCGAGCCGCTGGGCTTCTGGGAAGACCTTGCCGCAGGTCTGATACCCGACGCGCTGACGATGGGTACAGCCAGCTTACTCAATGCACCGGCGAGATCGGTTGTTCCGGCTCTCAGGCAAGGTTCTATAAAAGCGGCAGAAGAGTGGTCTCTAAAGCAGGCGGCTATGCAAGGGAAACTGTTCACCGGCAGTAGCAGGCGCTTGCTACAGGCTGAGGAGCATATAACATCGGGTGCTCTCGGGGTGCAATTTAAAGCTATGGGTGGCCCTGTTCTTCCTCCGAACCAATGGGAGTCGAATACTACCACAAACTTACGTAGTAAAGGAAGTCGTCAGATGTCACCTGAGGCGGTAATGCGGATAGCTCAGATTTATGGGAAAGGTACAATACCTCTACTCACTACGGGACCGCAAGCCGCAGCGTACAAGCAGATAGAAAACGGAGAGAAGGGCCGTGGGGTTTGGAACGATCTCGAAGGCGGCGGCCAACATGATGGGTTGTACGGAAACCCTAAATGGCAAGCCACGAAGGATCAGATGGGCGCTCAAGGGTCGCTCTATGTCATGAACGAACCCCGTCCTGACGGGTTTATTTCAGCGTTTGCTCTGAAGAGGCTAAGCGACTTTAATAATGTTAATTTTGGCTCTTTTACGAGTCCTTTGCCCAATTTTAAGACTACCGGACCTTTTATGTTTGGATCAAGGAGGAAACTCGGAGCCCGTGAGGCGGGGAGAATGGGTGAAGACTTGGGTTTGGCCCAAAAAACGAGCCCTCTTTTTGCGAGTCTTTGGGGACCCTTTGCAAAAAATTGGCCGGGCGGGTGGCTGCCGGGGTTTGATGGCACAAAGGTTGGAAACGGGGCGTTCCCGGGTGTGCTAACTTATGGCAAAAGCGTCCACCTAATGATGGAACGCCAGCTAATGAATTTAATAAAGACTAAGCAATGGAATCCAATCACACAGGACGGCAGTCATCTTCTACAGAGAACGGGGGCCGACTGGGCAGAGGGCGTCCCGAACAAAGCTCTGGAGGCGATCTTCGATGCGTTTAAGGATGTACCCAACGCTATACCGGGGATCAACTTCAACGACAAGCGGTTTTGGATAGATCGGCTCAAGCAAAATAGAAATTTTGGGAGCATCGGAGGATGGCATCATTTTGCGGGAGGAGGCGCGGCCAGAGGAACCGATACAGTTCCCGCAATGTTAACTCCCGGTGAATTTGTAATGAAGAAAAGCGCTGTTGATAAGTATGGCGTGGGCGTTATGTCCGCCATTAACAATGGAGTTCAACGTTTTGCTACAGGCGGTCCTGTTCAATATTTGAAAAATGGCTCGAATAAGCCGGTTGCTGCGGGGAGCGGCACAGGCCTTTTTGCAGGGGTTGGCGATATCGTTTCTTCAATTAGTGACTCTTTATCTGCTTTTACTACAGCTTTTAGTTTATTCAGTGGGCTTTCTAACATGCTAAGTAATACAATTAATAGTATGGCAGATATGACCATAACACATAAGATTAAAATCCACGGAACCTTACATATTCCCGGATTCTCACAATCGGCAATCAATAGTATAATTAACACAATATCAAATGAGGTTGTTGAAGGGGTAGACGAGAAAATAAAGAGAGCTTTTGACAAGAGAGACAGAAGGAACGATAATAGGACTGATTCATAATGGCAAATATAAAATCTACAAGATCATTACATATACAGAATGACCAGACCGATGATGCGGGTGTATATCAGCGCAATTCGGGCGCGGATCTTTTTATGGAAGCTCCCGGCGGAATTCAGGAGTTCACAAATTTTAATGACAAGGTGGCATCCTCTAATGATGGTGAAGCCCCAGCTAACGCTTTTACAAAAAGCCCCTATTACGATAGTGTGGAATCTATTTTTGGATCTCCGGGAATTTCGCCCGCAACTGAGAGCTGGTGGAATAAAAGCGTAGGTCAAACATTAGACAATTCAGAGTTCTCGAAAGAAGAGTCCCTAGTAACCAGAACTGAAAGGTCTGGAGCAATTCCGAGTGATATTAAAATCCTTGATGATATTGCGGTTATCTCCTATAGAAATCATTCACAAGAAGCTTACCTTGCTAATATTTCTACAGGCGATGGTTTTGTAGTTATAAAATTAACCTATGATAATAGTGGTGCAGCAGAGGTTTTTTCTGAAGCTGAGATTATAAAAGGGGTATCTTTTTCTGATCTTGGGACCTCAGCTAGAAATTTTACAGAGTTTACTGGAAAATCAGTTAATGCATATAAGCGTGCAGCTGAAAGCAATGCTGGTGTAGATGCCGGGTATACCATTTGCTTTGAGGGGGAGGTTGCGTCTTTGTTGGGGCTAGGGCCGACCGTCACGACGGTTGGGGGTGAGTGCGCCCTTATAGACGGCGACACATGGAGGTGGACTTCTGGCGCATGGGCTCAAATATCAACAGGGGCGTGTGATGCTGCCGCCGGGTGTGTATCTACACCACCAGCCTATGATGGTAGCGTGGAAGGAGAAACTGCAAATGGAACATGTGGCCCTCCCGCAACAACAATAAGTACTCCACAGTGTTTTATTCTGAACAGTGATAGCATATCGCTAATCCCGTATAATGGGCATATGAGAAAAGTAGTTGGAAATTTAAGGGTGCCGTATATACGACCCGGCTTGTATGAATATCCAGACGTTGCCTCACCAGCAGAAATAGTACCTACTCAGTATGATACACTATATTATCATTACACACAGAACAGAGCAGGAAAATTAATTTATTCTAACAAAGGTCTTAATGTCGATATTAGAGGGGTTGATTCTCCACCGTCTTCATCAACTCTAAAAACAATAACACTAAGAAATGATGCAGAGTTGATACATACAGATATGGCTGCGAAGACAGGTCGAGATGGTCCGTTTAGTCAAGACAACAACAATTATTACTACTACAAAATCCCCGTACAAACTACCAGCGATTCTTTTTTTTATAAGAAAGGGCGAGTCAATAGGTGTGGTAGAGTAGATATTTACGAAAGACGTAAGGGCTCCATAACGGCAGTAAGCGGCAATAAAATTACAGTCACAGGACCTACTGGTGACGGCACCTATGACACAGAACTGCTTCAGGACGGAGACAAGATCAAGATAGTTTCCGCGCTGAATGACACCCCTGAAGATCACATCCACCCGATGAATGGGGTTAAATACGTTAAGCGAACAGCTCTTGATACAGAATATTACATATATGACGATGAAAATTTAATACAGGAAACAGACACCTCTGGAATTAGAGATGTTTCTAGCATTTCATGGGCCCATTATGGTGCCACACAGGGCTCTAACGGATCTTGGAGGTTTAAAGAGACTCTATTTTCCCCCAATGGACTTAATGGAGATGGCAACAGTAGCAGGGCACAATATATAGTAAGCGGAGAATCGCCTAAGCTAGCAGAAATTGTTGGCGGACACAGCGAGCAAAATTACGACGCTTTGAGTTTGCTTCCTGAGGCCTATAGGTTTGGTCAAGCTATAGATATTATAAAGCAGCCCGATACTGACCACTATTGGCTTGCTATTAGTGAAATGGGTAATAACTACTCTACCCAGTGTGGAATTGATTATCATGGTAAATATGACTGGACACAAAGACCTAGCTCAACAAGAGATATTGCGAATAATGATTCTGTGAGCACCAAAGCTTCAAAAGAGAAGTCTGGGCCGCTACCTGAGTATGGATACAAATTTTCTCCCCCTGCTCATGAGCCTTATGGCAGGGTTTGGCTTTATAAAGTAAGCATGTCTAGCTCTGCAATCAGCACGGTAAACACCCCTGAGGAAATTAATGCATCTACAACTAATCCATACATAAATTCACCCCCTTTCTTAAGCGGGGATTTAGATTTTGAGGCGTTCACAGACTATAGAAATCTATATTGGCATAGAGCAATGATATCCAACTTTATTGCTGAGGGAGCCATTGGGGCTTTGTTTAATCACGGGCCTGAGTTTGCAGATGATCAGTACGATGGTCGTTATCGTCAATCACAACCGCCAATCTCGTCTGGCCCGATGCAAGACGGAACCTTTTATTACAATAGAGGTAAGTCGTCGCCTTTTTCTATGGCTGGAAAAGCTACAGACTCTCAGATAAAAGCAGAAGAAGTTGTGCCGGGTTATTATGGGGAACACAGATTTGCGTCTAACGATTTCTTTTTAAGTAAAATTGCTCCCTACTATAGGGCTAATAATAGCCAGTACGGAGGATACCCATATCCCATTAGTATGGAATCCACTGGAGCTCAACCCTCCACGATAGAGTACTATTGGCTATCTACAGGATATAAATTTGCTGACGGGTTTGGTTTTAATATATGTATGAAGGTTGATGACGTTACAAACGGCAGCAAGCCGGTTATCGCTATTTCTAATACTACGTTTCCATACCTTTCTACTGTAAGCAAGTCTACAGATAGTCAGCTCTCTGAGCTACAAAGAAAAGTTGATAAGCTTGAGAGAAGCGGATATAAAGACCCTCACACGCAGGATTTTATTGATAGGCACACTAAAACCAACCAGTTCATCTCAGGGTTTTGTGCTGGCGGAAAAGGCAACGAGTTAGGAAATAGATATAGAAGAGGCTCTATACTTATCTATAATGGCAACCAGAGTATAAACCTGCAAACCCTAGATCACACAGTGAGGGTTAATGAGAATTTAGCGACATTAGCGTACTATCCAGACTATATTGACGAAAACCCAATGCGGGCAGCTCGCGTGTTTACGGACTGGTATGGAAAACCCCCGACAATGATGTTTAGGAATGGTTCGCTTTTGGTCGGAACAGATGAGGGTCGCATCAAGATGTTCAAAGAGGGGTCCTCGCTAACATCCAGTTACAGGGAAGCACCTTCTTACGAGGACGTTGGTCTACGAAGGTACAAACTCTTACTTTCTAGGTTTATCACTATCGACGGGGAAGATTATCTTTTGCCAGAGAACGCCACTGAGCCCGGAGAACTTATACAATCAGCCGGATATCAACATTTTAGCGATTACGATAAGCAGCATAACGATGAGTGGATATTGGGCAATGAAAGCGATTCAGCTAGAAGCTCTCGTGTTGGTAATACGTATAAGTATGCTATTGAGGGTTGGGTATGGAAAAGAGAAGATCTGTCTGCTGAAAGTGTATACTATCCGCTTCCTGCCGAACCAACTAGCCCGTATGCTTCAATGCTTGAGGGGACAGAAACTTATACATATTTGGATTACTCTGTTTACCATATTGATGTGGAGCCAGACGTTTTGCCCGGCCTTATATATCCCACAGCAGAGGGTACTGACGAATCTGGTGAGGCTGTATTATATATTCCGGACTTTAGCTGGAAAGATCAACTTTCTTCTAGCGTGGAGAGCAAAGACTGGGAAAACATCTTACTAAGAGAGCCTTTTGGCTATACATTTAGATGTGACAGGAAGCGTTTACTTACTCATGGATCTTCTTATGTCAACGAGTTTGACGTTAAGGGCCCTGATATTGCCCATAGACTATATCTATATGAATTTGATAAAAATAACTTTACTAAGCTTACCCAGAAGATAACTGCCGCTACGGCAGATAACGCCGGAGGATCTTTTGGTGATGGTATAATTACAGTTGGGGGGTTGACCGCTGGAGATGTGCTTGATGTCAATGGCACCGCAGATTATTATAAAATATTTGAAGAGGGGGCAATAACTTTTTCTGAAGGGATTGAAGGGAGTAAAACCATAGCTTATTTAATGACTAATATGTATGATATTATGTCAGATAAAATAGCTTTGATGACCCCTTTTGGACACACGGTATTTAGAGATACCGGACTTTCCAAAGATTACAACTTTCGCAGCGATGAGCGAAGAGTTCAGAGTAAGCCATATTTTACGTTTATCGAAGAATTTAATGCAAAACATCCATACAATCTTAATAAGATGTATTCGTATTTTCGTGGTCTTGGAACAGAATATCCCACAGATATTTTTGACGTAAACGATGAACATAACGGCCTATGTGCGTTCTATAATATAGAAACTGATTCATCACAGGATGATTCGATTAGGATATTAAAAAGTGTAAAAATTGTAGTTAACGTAGAAGACAACACCACCCTTAAGGGGGCGGACAACTCTGATATTAGCACCGTTTTACCAGTTTTAGCATTCTATAAAGACGACCCTAGGAAGACAATAACACAAACGGGAGTTGCTGATGCGATAGGGGGCGGAAGCAAGTTGAGCTATGGGGCTTATTCCTCGAACGCTGAGAATTCGCGACATAATCCTCTCTACGCTGATGGACTTCAAGATAGCGCAGCCCTAATAAAATACCCCACCTACACCAGAAGTAGCCTAACTGGAGGTGAGGGTTGGCGTGGAGAAATAACTGTATCTGGACCCGAATTATCTGTTTTGGCTACCTCTATATCACTAATTAAGGACTCTAGCGACAATAAGACTATCCTTTATAATGACGGCAATGGATATACAGATGGGTCTTATAGCCAAACGTTTGATGACGTAAATAAGGAGAGTTTTGATTCTAACGCCCATATTGAAAGTACTTTAATTGTAGGTCTGGTGTCTCATAACACTCAAACCTCAGATTTTGACGGAACCTATAGAACAAAATGGGTAGCTGGACGCGAGGGTATTGGAACATGGGGTCAAGATCTTAACTATATTCCATACAGTAAACCATTTGATGTTTCTTCCAACATACATTCATTTATAAATAAAGCCAAAATATCTTCTTTTGAATTTGCTTATAAAGACTATAGCCTTAAAGAGATAAGAAAGTTCCAGTGTGCATTTTTTCAAGCACACCCTAAAGAAACTATCTCTGGCGTTGAATCTTCTGACACTAGGACAGAGAGTATTATAAGAATGGGTAGGTCTAAAACCCCCACATTTTTTGATGAGGAGGGCGTTGTTCTCAATGGAACTAGTAGTAAATCAATACAGCTTATCGAATTTGATGGGTCGCCTAAACAAGATGGCAATAGCACCTATACTGTTTCAAGAAGGTTCGATAGTTTTGACATAAACAGCCCAGAGTTTTTGAGTCTTTCAATATATTCCGCCCCAAAGGCGTCTGGCGATTTAGACATAGTGCTGTCTGGATATTTGCCTGCTAGTGGCCTGATTCCCACTTATATAGATGGTGTTGCGGGTCATTCTGACAGTATGTCGCTTAAGATTGGACCCCTAGAGGCTGAGGACTATTTAGGTTTATCTCTCCCTGCTCCATTTGGCTTTAGATGTGACGGAATTACCCTGTTTGCCCCAACGGGGTTTGGCACAAGTATATCGTCTTCTATGTCTATGCAATTCCCCGGCGCAACAGGTGTGGACAAAGGGACGTCGTTAGCTATGGGTATGCCGCATAACAGCGGAGGTATGAAGTTGGCGATGGGTCAGGCGGCTTTAGGTAGTGGCAACATGAATGTCGCAATGTCTGGGGTGTATGGTTCTTATAACAGCATACCATGTATACAGGGGAATTTATACCTTAATTCTACTTATGTCAACAATAATAACGCCCCCTTAACTATAGGGAGGTCTACTGCTAGCGGGACAATGCCTCTACATATGGGGGCGCCAGATCCGGTGTCTGGAGTGATGAATTTGGCTATTAATACAGAGCCACTTAATAGCGAAGCCCCTCTTTATCATAAGGGGTATGCAGAAGATGCGGCAAGTAAAAACCTGTATATTGGCACGCAGGTTAGTGAGGTTTCTGCGCCTCTATTCTTAATGCAGCCACATAGAATTCCGTTTATAGACCCTCAGTCTCCAGCAACCTATGAGGGAGACGACACATCTCAAATACCAACACTTTATGTTTCTGGCGCAGCTATTCCTACTGCTAATAGTTTAGATAATAATTTTCATCATCAAAAACAGATGGTTCAGGAAAATTCACAGTTTGACTATAGTTCTAACGCAGAGACTATTATTTCTTACAATAGCTCGAACTCTCTGTCTAGAAATACTTTAAGTCCGAGCAACACGGCAGACTATGGGGTAAAAAGAATATCTAAAGTCGGTGAAGACCTAGAAGATTATAGCGGTTTGGGCACGGTTAATTTTTATTCAAATGACCTGTCTAGACGGGCTATAGATTCAAATGGAACGTATTTGGCTATTGGAACAAATACGAGTACAGCAAACGAAATTGCTCCTCTTCAAATATTTGATGTTATTGATGAAAATTCAGTTGAGCTTAGCTATACCTACAATAGGTTTGAAAAAGACCTTATAAGCTTGGGGGCTATTTCTAGCGGCGATTCACTCCTTCTTTTATATAAAGACGTTAAGGTTTCTTCTAAAAACCGTATAGCTATTTCAACAAGAGTATATATCAATGCAGATATATACGATATGGTATTTATATTAGAGCGAGGAAAGATCAGCGACATAACAACTATTTCTAACAACTTTGATGAATGTGCAGTACAGCCCGGAAGTAGATTCTCAACAACAGTTAGTTCTTCAGAAGGATGGAAAATAACTTCCGCCTTTATCTCCGACCCTTGGGCAGATTCTTCATCTGGTTCTGATATCTCAAACAAGGTTATGGGAACATCTATATCTTGGAAGGATGAAGACTTATATTATGACAAACAGAGCACTAAATTTGGTGCTGTTTACGCTAGATACTATTCAGATAGCTATGCAACAGAAAATAGGGTGTTTGGCTTCAATAATACCTCCGATATAGTAGGCTACAGCAACAACACAAACAATATTCCTAACGGAACAAAAGTTGGGTTTGGAACAAAAATTCAGCTAGCAGGGGACTTTGCCTTTGTTGGCGCTCCGCTGCTCGATCCATATATTGCAAACAATAATCTTTCTGCTGTTAATGCTGCGTCACCAGACGGGGCAGTATATATATTCAAATATGATAGCGAGTGGTCATATGTTGATGCAGTTTATAGTGGCGGTTTGACATATTCTGCTATTGTGGGAGTGGACAGCTGCGCTTATGACGCAAAATTATTTGGCTACGATTTAGATTATGATTCCACGTCTGGATACCTGTCTGTGGGCGAGCCAATATCTAATACAGTATATCAGTTTAATATCAACCCCGCAGGAACACCGTCTCTGATAAGTTCTTATTCCAGTTCAGATAGCAAATTTGGAACTTTTGTTAACTCTGTGTCGGCGGGATTAATAACAAATACAAAATCTAAAATACAAGACGTAGTGTACTCTCAAGATTTTGAGTTCTCGGCAGAAGAAGTAGAAGCCGAAATTCAGCAATACGTGTCTGATGCCGATGTTATAAACAGCGTTTCACATGAGATAGTGTCAGTACAGAAGGCCACGCTTGCCGGTAAAGAAAAGCTATTGGTGGCGCGAGATTTTGAGGTAAACTACGGTGCTGGAGATATCAAGAAAATACAAAAGATATCACTCTTGGGGCTGCGTGATATAAATGGTACACTGTATATCTCTGGCCCGACACCTGTTTCTGATTCAATAAACCTCAGCATACTCAGTCCTTCGGGAGGAGCTACGGGAGATTTAGGTATAACATTCGGGTCATATGCGACTGGCGTTATGGTGCCATTACACCTAGAGGTTCCATCCGCATCTAGTGGAATAACTCCGCTACACATGAGAGGGCCAATAGAGATGAAGGTACCTCTCTATATGAGTTCAGAATGGACAGGAGCCTCGTTAGAGTCTTCATTAGTTACGGAAGGGCCGGTTTATTCTAGCGGCACTTTTGACCTTAGTATTGAGGGTAAAGCTGTTCGGGACTTATCATCCCCAACCTTTATACTTGGCGGCACAACAGAGTCGGGAATGGCACAGGTAGCGCTTCCTATGAGGGTAGCCCAAACCGATGTTTATCCTGTATCTGGACAGCAAGATGTTTTAATTACGGGGCTTGGACATGGAACCGGAAATGCCACAGCTACCCCTTCTCTTTATCTTGGTGCCGGAGACTTTGGGCCTGCTAGCGGAACGAGTTTCATGAGAATGGAGGGGCAGCCATCAGCAACCGTTAGCGCTTCTAAAGGCTTAGCGATTATTACAGATCCCGCGTCTGGAGTGTTTGAAAGCGTGGCCACCCTGATGATGCCTAACACTCAAACCGTAGATGTGAATGGCAAAATACTTAAAGCATCAGAATCGTTATACCTAAGTTCTACGGCTCCAAACTCTGGAAATATGAACTTGGTTGTATGGAGAGAGGGTATTAGTGGCGGGAAAGAACTAAGCGCAGATACTAGTTTAATGATACCTAGCATTACATCGACATCAGACATAAATGTGTATATGTCAGGGGGATATATATCTACAAACACAGCAAGTCTTGCAATTCCATCTGGTATCTCATTACCTAGTGGAATTTCAGATTTGTTCATAAGAGGTTATAGCGAGTAAGGAGTTAATTTATGGCAGTTACATTTAATCCAGTTGGGGGAAGCTCAATAACAATCGGCGGTACAGCCGCTACAGGGCCTTTTCCTAAATATTCAGTTTCTACCGAGAGGGTAGAGGCGTCGGACGGCACCCTTATAGATATGATATACAGCATATCTGTAACCGGTAAGGTTATAGCTAGTGGAGACATGACAACTGCTGGCGCCAGACAGGATAGTTTACATGCTGCAATGATAGCTAAACTAGCAGCTATGGAAAATGAGGTTCCCGTTGGAACTCTGGAAATAGTTGCTTATGGTGGGCTTTCTAATGTTTTGCAGTTTAATGATGCGACACTCACAGGCATAAGTTTTGGCGAGCAAGATGATGACACCGCCGGAACCCAAGTTGGGGATTATACTTTTGAGTTTACCGCCCATAAAAGAAATTCTACTAAGATCGGAAGTGAGTACACTCTAGCCAGTGCGGAAGAGAGCTGGGATATATCTGAAAACGCTGAGCGATATTATGAATCAAATACGTTCACAAATCTTCCCAGCAAGACTTATACTATAACCCACACGGTAAGTGCAGTCGGATACAACAAGATTACAGACACCACATTCAATGATTCTGGATGGGCTCAAGCTAAAGACTGGGTTCTCAGTAGGTTGGTTACTACTCCTGCAACAGCTATCACGCAAAACGTCGCCGGTAAAGAAAGGTTCACTGATTTTCAGGGGATCTACATGGGCGAAAGCTCTAGCGATTTCATTGACCTAAGCACCGATAGTGCATACAACCATAGTCGAGTGGCGCAGTCAGACCTTCCCGGCGGCTCATATTCTGTCACAGAGACATGGTACATATCTAAACTGGCAGTCACGCATGATTTTGACATGTCGCTAGATACGGGAGAAGACGGAGTAACTAGCGTTACGGTAAACGGATCTATACAGGGACTTAACACAAAATCGTTTGCTACAAGGTCTGAAGATAAAATTACACAGGCGGAGAGCGTTCTTGACAATTGTTTGACTCAGGCTTATGGGCTAGCAAATAGCTTTTATGGCGCAACCGTTACGTCTACTCCGGCGTGTCCGTTAGCTCTTAATACCTCGGAAATATCTAAAAGTGTGTCTAAAAACAGATCAACGGGTGCAATAACCTATAGTTTAGGCTATAATGATAAGGAGTCAACGTCAGCCAATACAATAACTGAAAGCCTTCAAATTACAGACGATAATGAAGACCACACCAATAATATTGTTGCTATAATTCAAATTATAGGAAAGGCTGATGGCCCTATTTTTCAAGACATGGGAACAACCAGTGAAAGAAAGAGGAGTATAAGCTTGGAATGGACAATGAAAATATGTGACAGGGGTAGTAAGCCTTCCGCAGCAGCCCTTACCGCTGTCAGTGCTTATAAACCCACAGGGGCATATCAGATGAGTAAGTCAGAAAGCTGGACACCCTCAACTGGCGGATATTCTCTATCAATAGAATGGGCATATTAGCATGGTAAAATTAACAGAGCCTTTAAAAATGTTCGGCGCATACGTCGAATCTTTTACGTCGTCGGTTGGGTATGGCGCGGAATCAAGCACTATGCAGATGACCCTCGTGGAAGATCCAGACAATGGTATTACGATAAAGCACTCACTTGATAGCGGAGCTACATTTATAGATGGGTTCCCAGAAGTTGGCACAGTATGTCAGTTTGCTTTTGAGGGCTTTGAGTTTGTAGGCATATTCCAAAGATATAGCTATTCTCAGTCTATCAGCGGCAGAAATTATGACGTAACATTTGAGTCTCCATCTAAAATTCTTGAGGGCGTACAAGTTATATTGAGTGGTTTTGAAGGCACTGCGTTTACTGGCAATTACCCATTTTATCCTTCTGAGGACGTAAACTTCACTAGCCAGCTCAATAATATTTATAATCCGTTTGGAGTTAAGGAAAATTATGCATGGGGAGGAACGTTTGGTTTCTCTGATTATAACTCAGTTGGTTTTCCCGTTCCAGACGACCCAAACAGGTCAGGACTAGCAGGTAAGGGTCTCCTTACTATGATAGAAGAGATATCCCAGTCTAAGCATACTTACGATAACCCAGCTGGAGCTTCGACAGATACATCAGTTAACGCTAACGGCGAAGAACTGATAGGTGGGCCTATATGTTATGGCGACAGTAAATTTGTCATAGATTTTGGAAATCTAAAAACTCTTGTGCCGGACTTCTTCAGGCTAAAGGGGCCTGTTAAAAGTATAAACTCTATAGTAAACGATTGTTGTGAATTAATTGTTCATGATTATGTTACGATCATAGATCCTGTATATACTCAACAGTTAATAGGCTATGGGACGGGAATTGTTCCAAAGCCGCAGTATAAAAATGTTATCAGAAACGGTGTGGTTCCGACCCAGTATGATGCAAACAACAATGTTACGGGGCCGGTAATATCTTTTAAGTATCTAGATAAATCTGAGCAGCCGAAGCAGGGTATTGTTGCGCAGCTTGTTGAAGACGCCAAAAGGAATGACACGCTTATTTCTGCTGATAACGGTAGAGAATATGCCGATGTTGTAACCCAGAAATTAATGCTTGGTGATGACGCTACTCGCGTATGGGAAGCAGGTATGGAGTATCTTATACCTGTATACGGTAAAGACCTCAATGGCAACTGGCTTACGGGGGAGGGGTTTGGGGACACGGATTATGCGCCAGTTTTGCTGGATGGAGGAGGTATATATGTCGCACAGATAATGGAACTTAGATGTGCACTAACTGGTTTTGAGACTTGGAATATGTATCATCAAATAGGTCAAGAATATGGATATAGCAACATAGCCAGCAATATATATAGTTCGATAGCCGCATTTGCAACAGGTGCAAACGTAAGATTTAAGCAGTATCTGGCAAATACTTATCCGGCGATGGCTGGACTGACGGGCTTTGACGGTAACTCCCAAGAACAAGCAGCTCTCAATGATGCAAATCGGTCTTTCCTTGGGGAAGAAGGAGGGCTATATCAGGCTGTGCTTAATACAGCAACTCAATATTGGGGCAAAACCTATTTTGTGCTACTCCCCGTAGAGCCGGGCGGAATAGAGAACAACCTTAGGTATAAAAATGATTTTGAAACAGAGGCGGCGTGGGAAATATCTGATGCGGGTTGGGACCCTGATTTTCGCGTTAAAGATATAGACATTTATAATGATGAAGGTGCGTTAAAAGCCTGTGCTGGTTATTACCCCTCTCACGTATCTGGGGGTACTGCTTATCAAAGGGATTTTGGAGCAATCGAAAGAACCTTGCCATACGAGTCTCCCAATAACCCTACGCTTGTTGGCTCGGCGATAGAAGTTGATAAAAAGATCTACTGGAGGAATAATCCATATTATCAGAACAATAACAACCCGTATGATGATGTTAGCGCGATGGTGCATATTACATGTCCGCGAGTCTGGGAGGCAGACGCATATGCTACAGAAAAGTCGGCTATAGACTCTCTTTTTGCTCACGCAACGCATACCGGCGGAGGTACGACAGCTGCGTCGAAAGCTGCTGGGTATCGGAGTACCGAGAGGCTAATCGGCAGCCGACAGACCTTTGGCATAGGACACTCTAATTTTGGTACCATGATTAATGAGTCTATGTCCTTAAGAATGTTGCCAACGGCAGTCAGGCCTTTTAAGGTCTCAATACCACAAAAGAGCACCCGTTATAATTGGGGCCCTTGGTATAAATTCAGTACTAAAATAGGTAAAGCCGAAGTAACGCAAGATAGTAAACTTAAGCCTGAGACGTTTGGAAGCGCCCAGCTCATGGATGAGGCGGCGTTTGCTTTGGCTTATGCAGGGACGGCAGATTTATATGCTTCTGAATCTGGTTCTGTTGATTTGGCTGAATTCCCGCAATATAATATCGCAGATAGATTTAATGCAAACGGTCCATATATCACAAAGATGGATGTCTCTGTTGGTACGGGTGGGATTACTACAAAATATCAGTTTTCTACATGGACAAGAAACTTCGGTAAAATAGCTAAATATAATATTGATAGAATAGCCAAAGCTAATAAAGATAGAATTAAAGCTTTGAAGCGTGCAGCCCAAAATCAGCCGTCCGTTTCTAGCATGTCCAACGCTGGCGTTATGAAGCATAATCAAAGAGCTCACGCGATGAATGCTGCGGATATGAATTTCTTTATGGGTTTACAAGTTCCAGCTGTCGCGGATGGTGGCGCTTGTGCAAACGCTTTTGGGGCAAGTTACTGGAGTATGACTAACAAGTCTGGGGCTTCTATACATTTTGATCTTGGAAGAAAAGTAAAGTTTCACGGACAGGTTGTGCCTAGTTATGATGTAACTTTTGGGTGTACTCCGGAACAGCTATTTTCTCCAGTCGGCATAAAAAGAATATCCGATGATGGAAGTCAAGACAAACTACCCTATGTTCACGAGCCGATAATTGGCGGCAATGGTTTCGGCGGCAGAGGCAATGATACATATGGGGCGTTTTATAACTTCTATGCTTCTCCTACTGCTAAAGATTTAGAACGATATTTTTTCCCCACTACTGGCGGTGGAAAGCTTGATATCGGGGCTGTTTGCCACGGAAGTTCCGCACAAATGCAGGCCGGGGGGAATATGCATTGTTTTCACAGTGGTGGCGCTATAGACAGTGCCTCCAAAGAAGTAAGAACATATGGTTTGACTGGCCCATTACTAATGTCTGGATGGGGCTACGATGTGGTTGGTTATCCTGTTCCGGGAGATGGGGCGGGATTCTTTACGCCAAGCCCTGCGGAGAATAGGGCGAATTGGAAAACTGGCCCTATTGACCTAAAGTGGGACACTGAGCGTAAGGTTTGGGCTGGCGGCCCTGAGTTTCTGGAGGGTATTCTCACAAAAGCAGTTAAGCCAGCACAGAGTACTAAGCCAGAGGACGCTGACAAACCCGGCAATGTGCACATCACTCCAGACCTAAGTGGCGTAATGGCAATTAGGAGACAAACTGCCGTAGGCTGGGACCAGAATGGTTGTGCAAATGCGTGGGAATGGCACCAGACAGACGAGTTAATAGGGATAACGAACCGAGACCCTTCTTTATCTGTTGATCCAGACAAAGCAGAGTATGGGATATATGTGATGGTAGCAAGAATAAACTATGAGTGGCGGATTGTTTACATAAGCTGTGACAATTTCGAGGGAGCGTAATTATGGGTAGGCCAGCGTGCAGTTCTTGTTGTAAGGTAGTCCCTATAGCAGAAAAGGGCTGTAAAGACGATGACTTTTCTGTTTACTATACTATTGGTAATGGGGGCTGGATACCGTCTGATTGGTATGCTCAACACCTTCTAAGCGGACATAATGCTGGGGCAGACCGGAAGGCTGGATTTAGTGATATATCTGAAATAGCTTATGCTTGCTGGAAGGAAGACTATGGAGAATACCAAACATCGCTTAATTGCTGGAATTACCCCGCCGCATTTCTGGGGAAGGGAACGGACTGGATGGCTGAGATGCCCCCCAACCTAGCTACAGAAGAAGATCTTAATGCGAAATTTCAATCTGGCGATGAAGATTATGGTATGCACATGCCTAAGAAATGGGTTATACAGCTTGGGCCAGAATTTTTTCAGGAGCCAAATAGCTTTATATATATTATTAGAGAGCTCGTCCCAGATCTTGATACGTATGACGAATATTATGCTGGGCGTAAACTTGGCTTCCCTGACAGAAATGAAGATGTTCTGGGCGAGGACTGTGGTGCGCCGTCTAGCGCAGATAGAGATCCTGTTTTAAAAATACCTGATGCTGCAAAGTGGTCTAATTATTTAAAGCGCATAGACGATATGAACAATTGGCCAGAAGGTCATTGGCCAGACGAACACCCCTATAGCGGGGGAGGCATTACTTCCGTTCAGGTCAAAGTAACCAGCCATCTAGTAAAATGGTGTACTACAATAATCTACAAGCAAAAAGCGTGGAAGGCTGCCGAGATATTCAAGCTAGTACTCAGGGAATCTAATAGTATAACTTATAAAAGAGAATATACATTACTCAATCAGGGTAAGGCAATCACTGGGATGACTTCTCAAAGTAGAAATCTTCTAGAGTTTGACGGGGAGCGATATACTGTAATTGACCAAACACTCAATGCAGATGGCTTCGGTAGCTCAGCCCTCCGTCCCGACGCTCTTGAGGCATATACTAATTTTGATTACTGCCTAACGTATCCATTCTTTTCTTTTAATAATTTCACTTGGAATTTTCCAACCGGTGGCGCGTTCGCTTCTATCGTGGATCACACGTTTGCGAATCCGCCACAAGGTGGGCCACCGGCTATATGGAATCCAGAATCGCCTTTGCCCGAGGGGACAATAGCTATGGATCGAGGCGGAGGTCAGCAGCTCCGCGCACAAAAGGGTGTGTTTACTAGCATATCCGTAATGACCGAGCGAGATAGTGTCGTTTTTAATCCTTATACTGGAACCTTGGGCAGACCTATTACCGATGACGAATTTAACAACTATGATAGTCTCTTTCCGATACAAGGAGCTCCCACTATAGAAGGGATTCAAGAGTTACTACCTCCTCCAAATCCACATTGGGCTCAGGAAGATATAGACGCTAGAAACGCTGAAAACCTGACTAGAATAAAGGCAAATTTAAAGCTACAGGAGAGTGGAGATCTAGTAGTCCGCAACCCAGCTGACAATAAAAAAATACGAGAAGGAAAAGTTGAAACTCCATACTTTGAATATACTGACAACAAGATAAGAAGAGAGGGTGATTTGACTCAGCATATAATTACAGAAGATGATTATCTTCCGCCCGCGATAGCGCTTCCGGCAGGTCCAGATGTTCCGGAGCACCTGATTACACTTCCCGTTTTGATCAATCCCTATGAGATAGATAAGCTACCGAATGAAACTGTATCTAGATTCAAATACTTTATGGACAAAGATAACGATGAATTAGGGGGTATTATTTTTGTATCCTTTAGAACCAAAAGAGGTGCTGATAAATCCGGGTTAAGCATTGAACAGGGAATGAAAGTATATTTCCCCATAGGGAGCTGTAATGAGTACACTATTGTAGGCGTTACTAACGGCCCAGCACTTAGTCCAGTATCTGTCACGTTAGGTGGAGTGGGAGTGGTACCCATTTCTGAAATTGAGCTAGTTCACGACCTGTTTCAATATGGGATGAGTGCGAGGGCCTATCATTTGCAGCTGCAATACCTTACGAGTTTAGACGATCCGTATTTCTTTGATAGAACCTACTCGCTGAATAGAAAAGATAAGGAGTATTATAACCCATTGAAATATAGAGTAACAAGAATAGATCTTACTAATCCGTCTATCGATCTGTCTCATGGCGGAAGAAACCCTTCCCCTTTTGCGCCACTCGCTGGAACTGCACAAGGCAGGGTTGTGTGGGATGAGATAGCGGGTTGGGGGCCAGAGGGTCATCCAGTTATGCGTTTCGGGCAGCCAGATATTGCTCCGACATACACTCTAGTAAAACCCTTCCCGCCATACGAAAGCCCTAATGTCCATTCCGACAATAAAGCTTATATAGAGATAACAAAAGAGCTTCCTTGGGGTGGAGGAAAAGATGAGCCCACCCTAATGTCACACACGCTAATTAAAGAATCATGCGGGGATGACGCGGGGGAAATCATGTTCGACATAAATGGGAAGTATGCTATTCCCAAATCTCTTAAAGATAATGTTGTTGTTGCTGGGCCAGCGGATTTTGAGTACCGGCCAGCTCCATCACCGGTCCCGATTGATCAGCAAAGATTTTCTCATATAGAGACGTCCCATCCAGAGGAAGATTCGTGGATGATACACCTTGATGAAAACACGGATGGGCGGGATGTTGGTCTTAAAAAGACGGTCGATTTCAAATATAAACAATTACCCAAGAGTAGCGACGATCCCAACTCTCCTTATGCTAATGGATACTTTTTTGGCGGATGGTTAAGCTTAACATTTCATTTAGAGGAGGTGTCCGAATGGTTAAAAAGACAGGAATAACAGGGATTAGACCTCAGGATTTTTATGGACATTGCCCTCAGTGCCATATAGAATGTCAGGACGACATGGAAAAGTTTATACAAGGAAAATTTGGCTTAGGGTTTGAGGTTAGAGATAAGTTCAAAAATCCGGCCCCAAACGAAGCTAAGCATGAAAAATTTATAACAAAAGAATATCCCAATGGGTCTACTAGCGGGGGAGACGCAGACAGCACATTCCTACCCATACCTGTCGCAAGATGTACAGACCTCGGAGATATTCGCATAGGGTATAGCGATAGCTATATACATATGGCCGATAATAATGTAGATGAGGAAGTAACGTATATGAAAAAACCAGAAAGGTATTATGCGGAAAAGGCGATACCAAGACCGGGACTACCCGCGACACCGGAAGCCTTAGAGGCTTGGGAAGCTGCGATTCACGAGTGGATTATGTGCCGACATAAGAATACAGATCATGTAGATACTATTAGTGTTTCGGGAGGAGGAGCTGGAGGGTCTATAGATACAACTATTGATGACTGTGTTGCTGGAATATGGAATGGTCCCGAGATTTATAACGTCGTTGATACTTTTACAACGATAGAAGAGATTGATGTATACACAAAGATGGATTTTTTTAGCACGTATCCCCTGTGTGGTGGGTCACAAGTTGTGGAGTCAAGCGCCTTGAATGATATAAAATCTTTTACCGTTGACGAAGAAAAAGATGTTCATGATTTTGAATTTTCGGGGTTTAGCGAAGGGATGGACGATTTAGAGACGATGAAAGGAAAAGCTTTTAATGTTCTTGTGCGTCATTTCGGGACACAGTGCCGAAACCATAGCGCCAAAAGATCTTTACATCCTCATTGGATAGGGGTAAGCGAGGGGACTGGCACAAACTATGAGCCTACAGGAAAAAATGGCCCTGACCCCAAAAAGAATAGAGGTAGAGGGTTTAAAACTGGCCCTTCAAATAAGGCCATAGGACTCTATCGTCAAACCCTCGCAAGAAAGCTAGGAACTATATACAAAACAACAGTTACCGCACCTATAAATGGAGAAGATTTTCAGCAAAAAAAGGGCGATGAATTTTGGACAATTCTACACCCTAAGGAACCGGGAAAAGAAACTGTCCATGGGGTTGACGGTTTATGGTACGATAGTGGATGTTCGGGTAGCTACGGGTCTCCAATGTTATTGCAGCTTCCTTGTGAGACTGAGTTTGGGTTGGATGATACTGGGAACTACACTGTTTGTGACAAGTTTTTGGGTCATTACTGTACGAGCCAAGATGATAATATTTACGATACTTTTCAGGAGGCCGCAGATGCCTTAGCTAAAAGGATCAAACGACAACTTGTAAAAGGAGGAGCCCCCAAAATAGACCCAGAGCACTGTTCTGCCCTTCTCACATTTTCAAAGACTACAGAGGGTTTCGCGTGGGGAACAAGCTCAAACCCTGCAACAGATGGCTGGGCTGATTCTGAGGGGATTGGTCGGGCAGATAGGTCACATGAGGACCGAACAAGCCCGCTTGAGTTGGACTGGTCTGTGAGCCTTAATGGGTTTATTATCCAAAACCCAACAACCCACAATACTACAAATTTTCCATTCGAGCCAGATCATGAAGACTACTATGACATAAGAGCCAAATACTACAAACAGTATGATTATGATGACCCCTATTACGGTAGAAAACATTGCGGGCGCGGAGAAGGGGATATTCTCATTTCCATATCGTTTTATACGGCAGCCCTTCATGATCAGTTAATCGGCTTCGGCGGATCAGCTGCCACCATGCAAAGTTACCCTTTGGACTTTAGGCTTATAAAACGAATAGATTTTAAGCTTGACAAAGAGACGGTTCCTACTGGGTATGGAATTGGGGGTGTTCATGCCGACATGGAGGACTCATTGAAAGCTTGGACTTGTGTGCGTAGTAGACAAACAACAGACGACCCTCGGTACAGCAAATATAAGCAATGGACGGACTATTTATCTGCCGGAGTTTATTATAGGTATTCTTATCCTAATATATATGATTATGAGATAGAAAAAAAGGTTGGGGTTTATGATGAGCCGAATTATCGGGATGATTGCACTCGGGCTGATGAGACCTTTGGGGAAGAAATGAAAGAGGTAGATCCTAGATATGACTGCTTGCCTATCCCGATGGATTGGAGGTTTAGAGGCAGTAAGTGGATTGATGGTGACTGCAATCTTAAAGACGTTGATCCTGACTGTGATGGTAAGTCTATTAATATGACCATTTTTACAGGTGCCGGATCGCCACCCCCTAGATATGATGTGGGACAAAGGGTTAAACCCAACTGTACTATTATTTACGATGACATATCAAATCTAAATGTCGCAGGCAAAGAAGCTCGTGACTCGATTCTTAGGTGTTATAAAGAAGGGAGACTGGAGCCCCCAGAGTCGATAAAATGCTATGAGCTTGACGATGAAGGAGAGCGAGTGCAAGATAAAGATGGAAAAGATAAATTTGAGATATGCCTACAAGATGACAAATATATCTATGCTGTTCATCGAGAATATTTTAAAGTCGATGTTCCTGATCCGATGTACTCTTGCGGAGAAACAATCGGGAAAGGCGGCGATCTTGATGTGTGTACTGCGCAATGGCCATGCGAAAAATGTTGCGGGCTTGTTCCAGAGGGTGGTAATCCGGACGATCCTGACGCAATATGGCACCATATTGGGTGTTCAAAATGTACCGAATTTCAGAAGGAATACTATCACGCCAACGATGGTTTTCAAAGGTGTAGGAATCTTTGTAAAGAAGACTTTTGCTGTGGTTTTGAGGTTCCAAATCCGAATTGTTTGGATGAAAATGGAAAGGTTGACATCTTATTGTGTGGATTTTGGAATGACCTCATGCAGCCGCCCCAATACTTTTTTACTGGGCCCGGTAACATAGTGGGTATTCCGGGATCTACGTGCTGGGACCCTTATACATGTACAATCAATGGGTATTTGCCCGGACCAAAGCACTCTCCATACCAAAAGGGGTATTTATGGCAGACATATTTTGGCTGGAGACCATATTTTGATCCCTCTAGAACTTATGATGGAATTTCATGTTACCATCCGGTAGCGACGCCTGCTGGTTGCTTTGGTATGCCAAACCAGATAGATAAGTGCTGTATAGATGAAGATGATTCAGATTATATTCCCTGTACGTTCATTGGAATACCAAGAGTTACGGATTCAGACCCGCTAGATATAGATTTAGGACCAATACCAGTTGACATAACTTTAAGATCTCCGGTTTGCCCCTGATATAAGGAATATATAATGAGTTTTTGTAAAGTGTGTTCATCAACGCTGTTTTGCCATGGTGAGGATTGTGTTTGTAGTGTGTGTGGGGCAGGAAAAGAGAAAAATACCCCCGACCCAGAGGCGGCTACCGCAAAGAAACATAAGATGCCTTCAGTGTTTCAGCAGGCTAAAAATTTAGCTAAATCTGTGTATACTCATGCTGCTAACGGAGGAGAAAGAGTGCCAGAAAAGATATATAAAAGCCGCCTTGATGTTTGTGAGGGGTGTGATAAGCTCTCTAAAGGTAGATGTTCTGAGTGCGGATGTTTTGTAAAAATGAAGGCGTCTTGGGGATCAGAAGAGTGCCCTATAGGGAAATGGGGGCGATATGAACAAACTAAAGGAAAATGCGGAGGATGCGGAGGAAAATAACTTAAAATTTAACTTAAAGCTAGGCATTTTGTGTATTACACTATATAGGTGCCCTTAGATGCAAAAAAGGAGATATTATAATGGCAGAAATCACATTTGGTATAGGAACACAGCAAAATATTGTTGGTTCTGGTTTAGGATTTTACGGTGCCACGTTCGGCTCATCGGTCCAAATCGGCTCGTTCCAAGACTCAACGTATGTAACCAATGCCGCTGGAACCGCACAAGGCCCGGCAGCTACGAACATAAAATTTAGTACACCGGGCTCTGGTACGCCCAGTACAGTAGGATCAGGTATTCCCCTGACTAAAATAAATTCTGGAAACAGAACTTTCCACGTTAACTTTGATCATACTTCTGATGTTAATGTGCAAAATTGTCAGTTAAGAATATATGATAGAACAGACACTAACTTCCCAGCCTCTGGTGTTGTAACCAAAGTAGCAGAAATTGTTAACTTTGATGGCAAAACAACTAGCGCGTGGGAATCAAACAACGGCTCAGACAATGTAGCTATGAATAGCAATTTCTATGGTTCTGGAGACATGTTTTGGTGGGGAGCTCCTTGGCCAGATGCAGGTACATGGCGAGCCGCACAAAACTACTACGACAACTCTTCTGGCGTTAGATTTCGGAACTTTACCCAGACTGAAGCAACAGCCGGTAATGGTAATGGCGATGCTAGACTTGGTGTAGTAACTGGTGACACAGAAACCGTTGGAGGTACTGGGGTAGTGGTTCCACTCTTCAATTCTCCCGGTAGTGGTGGTCACTTTGTTAACTCTGTTAATACAGATGTCACAGCCGTACAACCTAAGTGGTTGCAATACTACGACAGCACAAACAGAGATACCGCAACTGGCGGAACACCGAATCTCGGAACAAAAACCACGACCAATACTTTTGGCGGAACTGGATTAGCAAAAAGACATACTTGGTATGCTGCTCTTTCTGCATCTCCTCTTAGTATCGGTTCTAAGACGCA
>Ga0208030_1000315_pt1 | contig 35072 bp, 34 predicted proteins | sample MalvirDeepMed_M9_FD_184246 | JGI IMG/M metagenome (GOLD analysis project Ga0208030, IMG submission 184246) | Marine viral communities from the Global Malaspina Expedition - Malaspina viral metaG DeepMed_M9 (SPAdes) (version 2) | ecosystem: Environmental > Aquatic > Marine > Oceanic | place...
ATCTTTACATACTTTATCTGCTACATCTTTTTTAAAGTATTTAAAAAAGATGTAGCAGATAAAGTATGTAAAGATTTTTGTGAAGAGTACTATCCATCTGAACCCACTACAGCTGATGAATTCAATTCTGATTACTTAGAAGAAGCTCCTTATGATACTTTACAGGAAGCTGCTGATGATATGCAAGAGCAAACTGATATACATTATTCTAGAAAAGAAATTAAAGGTTCAAGAGATGGATACTGGAGATCTAAATCATGAAAGAATTACGTAATGGTTTAGATAAAAATGGTTCTAAGGTTGAATTTTATGAAAATATATTAAGGTCTGGAATAATAAAAAAAGGTGGTTCAGCTTATGAAAGATTACAAGAATTAAGAGGAACTACAGATAAAGATAAAGCTGAAAGGCTAAGAAAATTCTTACGTAAACAGGAGGAAAAGAAGAAATGCCAACTAAAATAAAACCAACAACAGGACTTAAGGAAGTCAAGAAAGATTTACTTAAGATGATTAGTAAGTTAGATTTGATTGAACAAAATATGTTAAACCTGTCAATCAGAATTAAGAGGATAGAGAATCGAATAGGAATGCCGAGGTAAATATGTTGTTTAAAGAATTAGCATCAATTGTCAAACCAATAGATAAGAAAGTGAGTGAGGAAATGGGAAGAGTTTTTGATTCAGAAATGCCAGAAAAGCATTACATGGACAAAATATCTGACCTGGAACATAGATTGTATAGAGCTGAATCTATCTTGAATAGGATAGTAATGAAGAGTATAAAGCCAACAGGCGATACTGTCAGCCCTAAAACAGTTGGATATGGTGAAACCATAAAGTATTTCAGGGATTTTGAGAACAAATAACATTAGGGGAGAATATTTACTACAATCTTTTAACCAATTGGTGTGTGGAATATCAATAGAAAAAGGTTACCATGTGAATTGTTGGCTTCTCCCCTAATTTTTCTATAAGGATAAAAAATGAGTAAAATCAAATGGTTGAAAGAAAATCCATCCACAAAAAAATACTTTGCTGAACATGGATTATATTATATAGACGATATAAGAGAAGCAGTAGATATTGTAATAGGTGATGATGGATTTAGAAGTAAAGAAGTTGTTGAAGTTTTAAAAACGGATATAGGAGGGAAAAATGAACATAGCTAAATGTAATCTAGACAAAAGAGGTAGACTAACTATACCATTATCATTCTTCAAAGCTAATGATATGATTCCTGAAGATTATGATGCAGTTGTCCAAGTGGTGATGAATAATCTAAACACTGTTAAAATTGTATTTTCCAAGAAAGGAGAAGCATAATGCCTTCACCAAGTAAAGCTAAAGGCAATAGATTTGAAAGAGAGATAGTAAACGAAGCTAAGAAAGCAGGTTTTACTGCTGTACGTGCATGGGGATCTAATGGTCAATCATTAGGTTTTCATGAAGAAGTAGATCTCACGATTGGTAGAGAACCTGAAATAAAAATACAAGCCAAATGCAGAAAGAAGTTAGCAGCATTCCTACTTCCAAGTGAGCATGTAGATGCTGTTGTATGTAAACAAGATAGAGGAGAAACACTTATTATTATGCGATTTGACGATTGGCTGGATGATAAGTTTGTATCCACAATGCCCGAAGAAAGGTAAAAAATGAATAATATAAAAGTACTGAAAGCAATCAATAAATTAAAAGTTAAAGAAGTTAAAAAACTATTTAACTCATATTTAAGTAATACAACAAAGAATATAAATAATTCCAGAACTTCATTAGAAGTACTTCAACATGCTAGTAACTTAAATATTGTCTTAAATAAGGATATAAACAAGTTTGTTAATTAACCTCATGAGAAGGGGGGAGAGAGAGATCTTTCCCCCTTTAGCTAACTAAATAAGTATCTATACTTTTTACAGCTGCTGCATAAGCAGGAGAAAGTTCTCTTAAAGTACGTTCTCTTTCTCTTTTTACAGATGGTGGCTCATAAGTTTTTGTTCTGGTAAGCCTTCTTATCCACCCCATAAATGTATCTGAAGATTCCTGTTCATCTGCATTAGCAAATAGTCCAGTTTCAGTAAGAAAAGCTTTAGTATAATTTTTATTCAGTAAAGATTCTCTTGTATGATACCAAGATCTAGCTGCCTGCAAATTAACGAGTCTAGCTAATCTGTAATTTCTATCCATATCATCAATACTTTCTACTGGGGAGATATCATTTGTTATTCCAAGAATAGCAAGTCTATGGGAATGATCAATCCTCATAAGTTTAAATATATCTAATACTTCAATAAGAGCACCAAAAGTAGGCCCAAGCTCTCCAAGCTCTCCTTTTTCATATAGAGCTCTTTCTGCCTTTTTTCTGCCCTCTTCAGTAGTTCTATCAGCAGTCCAGTAAGTAAAATAACTCTTAATCCATTCATAAGTATCATTTTGAAATAAATTTGAAAAACCAATACCTACAGCTGCAGTAAGTCCAGATATAAGAGAATAAGTCACACCTAATCTATACAGTCTTACTGCATCATACTCAGCAAGTCCACCAGATTTAACTCTTCTCATTCCTGCTTTTATCCAGTTCCATTGCATATCTATATTAGAAAACCTGTACTGTTTAAATTGTCCTATTACTGATCCTACTGGCCCTTTAATAAGTTTCGGCTTTTGTATCATGGAATATTCATAATGTATATCAATAACTTTACCATAAGCCGATGAACCAGCAGCTTTATTTATCCAATCTTTTCGTGTTGCTTCAGTAGTAGACTTTTTTCCCATTTCTTGATTTATAAACCAAACTGGCAATTCAGATAAATTTTTATGAGCAAGTCCATAAGCAGTAGTAAAAGAATGAGCTCTTATTACATCTTCTACTTTTCTATGCATAAAAGAACCAACATCTGCTATTTTGTCTATTGCTCTTAATGTCTTATCAAACAATGTTTCATTAACAATCATTACCTTACCATTAATTTCAGCCATACCAGGAGGCAGAATACTACTTTCTTTTGTACCTCTAGTTGCAGCAGCAGTATGATAAGTAGTTGTAAGTGACTTTATAAAGCTATCATCAGTTTTCCAAAAGAGACCATGCCTTTCAATAGCATCAGTCATAGCAGTTTCAATTTCTTTATTACCTTGTACATATGATCTAGCTTCTCTCGGTGCTCTATATCCCATATCCATATGCTCAAAATACTTCTGAGTATAGTTTCTTAATGGACTTCTTACATTGTAACCCATAGTTCTTATGAAGCCCAATGTAGTAGCAAAATTTGACAATCTTTTAGATCTGCTATTTCCTCGACTATCAGTAATTAAAGCTTCTTCTGCAATATTATTTAGTGTGCCTAAAGCTTCATCAACAAATTTTATTACCTGTTCTCTTTCAACCGTACCCTTACCTTCAGCAAACTTTTTACTTTTTATTAACTTATCAAAAGAATCTGCTAATACAGTTTCTACTGATCGTTTATAGTTATACCTTGTTATATCCTGTATATATTGAGATATGAAGAACAAAGGATTTCTTGAATAATACTCTTCCCCTGTTTCTCCTCTGGATTTCAACCTCTCAATAAAAGATCTATCACTACTTAATACTAAATTTTTAAACTTTTCAGATGCAGTTATATTCATATCAGGTACATCAGCTTCCATCCAATTATGAAAAGCGTCAAGATGTTTGATCATAGTCAAAATCTGATGAGGCATATATTCTTTACGAAGACTACCAGATTCGCCTAATTTTTTAACCTGATTATCATTTAAATCATATCTTTTATCTCTATTTGGATCTTTAGATTGTACTGTTAATTCAAGTTCCTTTATTTTACTTTCTATAGTATCAAGATGTTTTTCAAGTCCTCTTGCATGATTTTCTCTTACATCTAACCTTTTAGCAAAATCCTTCTCTATCCTTAAAGCATTTATTGCCACTATTGCTAAATCTTTTCTTGTCGAAATCCAAGCATTTTGAATTTCGGTTGCCAATTTCTTTTCAGAATAACTCCATGGAACAGATTTACCACTAGGAGAAGATTTCCTTAAACTCTGTGGGTCAGCTCCCTCTAATACATCTTGTAAGCCATAAAACAGGTCTCCAGCAGCTTTTCTTGCCCTTACGCCACCCTTAGAGCCTAATTCTTTCATTAACTCATTATAAATTGTTTCTACATCCCTAACATCAGTAGTAGACATTATTAATGATTCCAGTTTTGCCACTTTTTCTGTATCTACATCAAAATATTTTTTACCTGCTAATTTCTTTAAAGCAACTTCTATATCCTTAAGTTGTAATTGAGCATTTATCTTATGTCTTCTTTCATATGAAACTATATCTATTAAATCTCTGTAAGTGGTCTCTCCACCTGGAAGCATCTTTAATTTTTGTGGCAAGAGTTTCCATGCATGCCATGATGTTTCGTACCCATTTTCTATAGATTTTGTCCATCCTTTCATATATGATTCAAAGACCTTAACGTCACTCATCGTAGCTTGATGTAATTCAATATTTTTTCCAGTTGCCTGCTGCCATCTACTTTTAAACTCTTCTGCATCATTATGCCAGCCAAACTTCTTCATTGTTTGATTTTCTTTCCATGACTTTATGACAACTTCTCGTAATTTGTTATCCACCGCTTCTAGCTCTTTATCGCTAAGATCAGGATGAAGTTTCTTAGGATTATTACAGAATACCCAATTACCTAATATTGCCATTACAACTCCAAAGTTTCAAATTTTGATGTGTAGGGTAGGGCGACTTTTTAAAACAAGTTTGAAAAATTGATATATATGAGATAACTTTTTCGTTATTTTTCATATTAAGGTCTTCCTCCCTCACAGTTTCTCCTTCTTTTAGCCAGATCATTAAACAACTGATCAATTGTTTGCTTAGGCTCAGACCCTCTTACACCTGCTTTCCTAACTAACACAGGATTAGAATTCCCACTTTCCCCAACTCTAAACATATCAACACCACCCCTAGTGCCAACTATCTTTCTTGATATTCTTGCCATATCAAATGGAGTAATAAGTCTATCTCCATTTATAAACTGATTTATCATAGAGATAGCACTATTAAATTCATGTTCTTGTCCCTTAACTACATTAGTAGGCCTCAATATATTCTTATCAATATCAACCAATCTTTTGCTGACCTTATCAAGGTAAGATGAAGTTCTTGTAAAAGGAATATTAACAGTAGAATAAGGATCCGTTAATCCATAAAATGCAAGAGCACCCTTTCTAGATAATTCCTGTATCATATTATTTGCTTCTATCCTGGTCATAGAATTATCCCTAGAAAAAGATTGTCCCTCTACTACATCAGTAAGATAACTGTAGACAGTCTTAGATATTTTTTCATTTTCAGTAAACTTATAGTCATACGCATATTTTCCATTACTTTCCTTAACTACATATGTACTATTATCCATTTCTGGTGTCATCAGCTTAAATAAAAATGCTCTTCTCTTTAAAGGATCAGACAATCCATAACTATTACCAATATCATTCATAAACATATTTAATAAAGCTTTTCGCTGAATAGCTAGTAATTCTCCATCCCTGTGAACTGCCCATTCTCTTCCAATTTTTCTATACTCAGAGGAGAAATCTATATAAGCAGGAATAACAGACCCATCATATTGAAGTTTATCCATAGCTACCATCCTGCCATCTTCTGTAGCCATTTCAAGTTGCGGCTTTCCATAAGCAATCCACTTTTCTCTTAACCTGTCCTGTCTTTTAGGTGGATGAAACTCAAAACTTTTTCCACCTCTTACTACAAGATCGCTTGGAGATATGTCTCGCTTATTTGTCTCACCTTCTCTAATTACTTGTTTTATATTTTTACCTTGACTATCCCACACTACCCAATCTTCACCAAAAGCAGTTTGCATACCTTCTTTTCTACCTTTTGAATACCTGAACACATTCTCAAGTCTTTCTACTGCTATCTTTGAGCCAACCAAAAGTTCAAGTTCTGTCTTAAGGCCAGCATAGTAGTCAACTCTCTTGGCAATTTTATCTACATCATACTGATTAGAGTATTGATTTGCTTGTAATCTTGCAAGCTCACCTCCCAAGCTTTCCAATCTATCAGAAATTATAACAAGTTTAGCTAGTGACCCCTCATCTTTAACCATTCTAAAAATTTGCCTGCTAGTGCTCCTAAGACCATCCACTCCTTTCAACAAAGTTTTACTTTCTCCTTCAAATATCAAATTTTCTATATTAGTCTGCAGATGTCCAGCATGTCTCTTTACTTTTAATCCAGTATCATAAGCACTTGACAAAGAAGCCATTGCTATATCAAATGGATTATTACTTTCAACTGTTAAAAAATCATAAAGTAGATTCTTACCTTCTGTTAAATCTAGTTTTATAGCATCTAAGTCAAGAACTCTATCTTTCCTTCCCTTTTTTATAAAGAATGTATCTCTAATATCAGACCATCCACGATGAACATCTTTTAATGTTATCTTACTTTTAATATCTGCCTGAGTAAGCTCTCCTCTATTATAAGATAAATACCTATTAAGAGGACTGACAATCTGATTGTATAATGTTTCTGATAATAATTCTCCACCAACACCAGCATTTAAACGAGCTTGATTAATGTCTGGGTTATTACCTTCTCCTACAAACTTAAACAATCCCTCAAATCTACTCATGACTTGTCCATTTACTACATTTTCTGCACCAAATAAAATATCTCTAACAAACTTATCTACTCCAGGAGCAAACCCAGCTTCTGTTCGTACATCTACAATATCTTTATAGTTATCTAAAAAATACTTCACTGTTCTGGATATATCACCCACCACATTAACATAGTCTTTTCTACTCTTCATTTTAATGCGGACTTGCTTATTATTTATAGTTAGCGTTCCTAAAGTTCCTCCTTCACCAAGAGCATTACTGAGATAAGTAGATATCTGGTGAAGTTTCATAAATCTACCACGCAATGCAGAAGTATTATTAACATCTTCAAACCATGCTCTCATACCAGCCTGGTCTCCCATATCAACCTGAAGTTTTTTAATAATCAAGTTTGAATATTCTAACGGATCATTTACTACTTTAGATCCAGCCATAGTAGCAACTTCTTTAATAAAATCATGCGGAGCTGTTGTATATACATTTGATTTGTCAAAATCATGGTCAGCATCCTGCCTTAAAACATCAACAACATTTTGTTTTGTACTGTTACCTTCCCTTGCATCATAATGCTTCCAGTTAGGAACTTCCTCTGAACCTAGATTCTCTCTGTGAACTTTATTTATGACAACATCATAAGCATTTCTGGGCTGCCTTGTATTTAATATTCCCATCCACATATTATCAGTTAGGGCTAATTTATTAAGCATCTTCTCATTAGAAGCACCCTCATTCTCCCAAAATGTTCTTAGCTCTTTAACGTCAGATTCTATAGTACGATATATTCTTCTATTGATTCTCTGCTGTTCAGGACTCAAAGCATCCAATCTACCTTTAACTATATCTACAAAAGTTCCATCTTTTTGTAGCTCCATTCCCTCTACCATAGCAGTAAAACCTTTTTTCTCATTTGGTATAATAACAAATTCTGATTTACTAACTCTTCCAACTGCAGGATTGTGAAAATTGTGTCTTCCTATGAAGAATCCAGTCACAAGCTTGTTATGGTCACCATTAGGAGTAGTTTCTGTCAAGGTAGACCTTCCTAGAGCCTTAAAAGGCATCTCTGCTATTTCACTGTTGATCCCAAAGCCGCCATATATCCTTTGCCTACCTATATTATCCGTATCAGTATAAATTAATGGTAAGTCCACATTTTGATCTGCAAGAAATGGAGCCATAGGACTATAAGAAGAACCTCTAACTTCTCTTGAAGCAATTTTAGAACCTTGAAAATACCTGTTGAATAGATTATCAACTATTAAATCTCCCATCCAATCACTTACAACTAGTCCCTGACTGTCAAGAAAAGAATCCAGAGCTGTCCTGGTTGGATTTAGATCTCCTTCAGCTCTTGACGACTCTGATAAACTTCTTCCTATATTAGTAAGAGCTTCAGGTGAATCCTGTACCCTTGACAACAATTCATTAAACTCATTTGTACGCCTAGCAATCTGAGTCCAATCATTTAAACCACTCCTGTTAGAATAATGCACCCCTGTATTAGCACCAACAGTTCCTGAATGCGGAACAGATGCTTGAGTAAGATCATAACTTGCCCAAGGTATTTCTTGTACTCTATCCTGAGATGCTTCTATTGTCCATTCAACTATCTCTTCTATACTACGAGCTTCAACTTCAGCTCTACGTGTAACAGGATCAACATAATTTTCAGTTAATTCTCCAGTACCTGTCCTTGATACATTTATTTTATTGCCTGATCTAAATTTAACCTCATCCAAACCTGCTGCTTCAAGAGTTTCACCTATTTTAGGACTGTAAAAAAATGCTGACTTGTCGTAGGAAACTCTCACACTGCCATCTTCCCCCACAAAAACATCAACACCTTTAGGTTTCATTGCACCTACATTAAATCCAATAACCTCATTCAATTCATTAAACTGAATAAGATCTCTGCTTGGAGCAAATGTACCGAGAAACCTTAAGAAAGATCCTTTAGTTAAAAATGTAGGAGAATCAGTTGCTTCTTTACTCATACCTTCTATAAAAGTTTCTACTTGATTTCTATCTATACCTGCCATCATATCTTCGTCATACATTTCTAGTCTTCTTCTGAACCTGCTTATGACAGATAGCTGGTCTCCACTATCATTTATAGATAAACTTCTCATCGGTATATTTCTTCCGTCCTCACCTCTCATCTCAGCATAAGAATCTGCTAATGCTCTAGCTAAAGGACTGTTAGTTTCTTGACTAACAAACTCATAAAACTCAGTTAATGCTTCACGATACCTGCTATTTAAAATCTTACCCTTAGATATATCTGCAAGCTTTCTTCTTTTCATATAGTCAAGTTCTATTTCTCTATCCAGCCTGCTTCTTTCACCAGGTATAAGTAAAGAAGGTTGATTTAAAATATTCCAAGCCTCATTTATACCTTCTTTTAACACATCAACACTCATGTTAGGTGTTCTAAATCTCTCTAAAAAAGTATCTGCTGCACGTTGATTGCCATCACCATATATTGTTCTGACAAGCATGGATAATGCTCCTCCCTCACTATATGCTCTACTTATAGATCTTTGAGCAAGATCCTTACTTACAGCTAACTGCGTCCTATCATTCAAAATAACTCTTATCATTGGAACCTTGGTTGCAGTGATTTCTTCCACTAAACTTTTTTCCAACGTCTGTTTATGGTATTCATTTCTTACAGTTTTAGAATCTATACCTATTCCGTTTTCTATTTGACTATCTATAGCAGACATCACATTTTTATCAAGTATAACAAGATCTTTTGCGACAGCTTGCCCCTCCATAAGAAACTTCATATCAGGCTGAAGAACATACCAACCTTCTCCACCCTCAAATAAAATATTCTTTAATCCTGTGACTCCTCTTCCATCACGTTGACTTTGTACTGGATATCCAACTTCACTAGATACAAGAATACCACCATCATAACCTCCAATATATTTAACTCTCTTAACTTTACCAGAAAAAGCTTTAGCAGATGTAAGCTGCCAAGCATCATTATATAACTGTTCATCAGTTAATCTTTCAGTTACTCTTCCTGTATCTTGAAATATCTCAAGCTGTCTTTGTACTGCCTCACGATATAGCTCTCTAACTGAATTTAGAATTTTTTCATTGGTAACTTGAGCTGAACGAACATTCTTACCACCTAAAGCATTGTCTATAATAATTTCTTGTTGCGCTGTAGGAACTCCATAATCCGATTCAAATCTTTGAGGAGTAGTATTCATTCTTAAAGTATGTTCCCTTGTATATATATCATACTCACTTTTTGCAATTTGCTCATTTACATAAGAAGAAATATTCTCTTCGTTAAGAACATTGTTACCTAAAAGCTCTTTTGTTCTTGCTATTACATCAACCAACTCTTGTTTATACTTTGTACTAACTATATCTCCTGTATCTTTATCAATAACATCTATCAAATCCCTATTTTTAAATCTTTCAAGACTTTGCATAAGAGAAGAATTCTCCTCAAGCTTAATATCTATAAGTGCTTGATAGTCACGAGTATCAATAAGATGTTTTATGTTTGATCTTAATGTTCCCATCTGATGAACAAGTTCTCTAAGACTTCCACTAATGGATGCATCAAAATCAGACATTGCTGTATAGTTTTCAACATATAAGTCAGAATCATTTTTTATCTTATTCATATAGTCTGTCAGACTTTCATATCCATTATGCAAATCCTTAATATGGCCCACTTGTGAAAAGATCCTAGCTATATTCAGTATACCTCTTGCATTAGAAGCTCCGCCAACACTTGTAATTAACTCAGTAATTGCGGTAGCATCTTTAGTAATATTTATAGGGCCTGATGCAGCTGAGATACCTTCTTGAAAATCAGAATAATATTCTCTTAGACTATCTAAATTCTCTTTCTGTAATTCTGGAGATGATTTTAAAATTCTAAATAATGTATTTGTATCTGGTATTTGTATCTGGTTTTCTCTTCTTACAACCAGGCCACCATACTTGTTTAAATCACCAACACTAGTACCACTAGTTCCCACTCCACCATTCATCATAACTAGTAAACTATGCTTCAGCTGCTGATTTCTACCAAGACTCTGTATATCAAGAGTATTAACCATATGATTTACAGATTGGTTTAATAATCTTTCATACACAGCATCATTCATAAAAACATCACCCAACTTATTGGTCATATTATCCTTTGCACCTGCAATTGCATCCATAGTAATAGCTTTGTCAGTAGATACATTTAAATTTTTGTTGCCAGTTAATACATTATAAACATTCTGTACTCTGGCATAAAACTTTGTAAGATCATCAAACCTTTGTTGGTCTGCTTTAGTTTGTATAACATCTTTATCTGATAGCTCAGGCACTCTACTTCTGTTTAACTGCATACTATCTATCTGTCTTTGTAGAAACTCAACATCTTCTTTAGCTAAGTTTGTAAATATCCTGTCTCTTTTAACGTCAGTAAACATGCGAAGAGTATTATTTATATCTATATCAGCATTTGTGACATTGTAAGCTATCCACATATTATTATCGTGCATGATACCTTTATCAAACATCATAGAATCTCTGCCGTATGAACTTTCATTCATCAATGCAACATAACCCTCATATGAAGTTTCCAAAGCCTTTAATTGTTGGTCTCCTAGAGCTGGTTTCTCCCTTGCTAGTCTACCCTCAATAATAACCTTACCATTCTTCTGTCCTTCTTCAAGAAACTTTTCATGAGTGACTTTGAAATCATTCAGTGTCTCAGATGGCCTTGAGCCTAACAATCTTTGAAGATTAACTTCTGGAACTCTCAGAATACTAGTACTGGGATCATATGAATAATTTGTTACTCCAATAGACTCATAAAATCCTATCGCACTGCCAAGCTGTAAGTCATAAAACTTTTCATTTGCAGTCCATCCAGCCTGAAGTTCAACCTTTCTCAGCCAAATTTCAGGAAAAGCCTGGTTCTCTCTTATCCCAGGTATCTCATTTATTCTTTTTACAATATCTACAGCTTCATCAGGAGTAACATGCTTCATTACATTTCCGATATCAGTAGAGTTATTGTCATAATGAGCAATAACTTTCATCGCAATATCTAATTTTCCTTTTGCTACAGGATCAGCTACTACATTAACAACTGATTCATAAGCTTCATTCAGGGGCTTTGCTCCTTCTATTACGGGAGAGTCCTCAGCTATAACAAATTTATCTCTAAGAATATCATCTACTATCTTATAATCACCAGTATTAACTAAGTAACGACCAAAGAGTTCTGTAGCAGCATTATTAATATTTAAACCTTCACCAGATGATTTATATCCCATCACTTCAAGACCAGCTCTGATAGATTGTATCTTCTTAACATTAGCAGTGTAATACTGCTTCATTTCTCCTGTTTCAAAAAGTCTTGACTGCTTTCTACTGGTACCACCTTCCCCAAAAGTTCTGCCACTCTTTGCAAACAACATCCCAACAATCATATTAGACACTATTTCTGACGGATCAGCACCAAGAGCTCCTACAGGATCAAACTTACCAGTTTCATCATAATATTGTTTTATAGCTGGAAGGTTCATAGCCAATGCACCTGCTATCATTCTACCTGCAGATCCTGTGAGATCTTCCTTTATTTCCTTACCCATATAACTCAGCCACTCACGAGAAAAACCCTTCCTTACATTCTTTAGCATAGAAACAGCTTCATCTCTGGTAAGATTTTCAATTTCCCTTCCAGCTAATTCCTTGGACAAGATGGTTTTCTTCAAAGAACCCTCAGATACATCATCTATAAACTGTAATGTAGTTCTTGCTTGATGACCTGCCATTCTATCTGCAGGTTTCCATGCTTTTCTTAAAGTATTTAATCCAGCCATTGCTTCCTTATGAAGCTTGGTAGTTCTACCACCTTTAATAAATCTGGTAGGAGCAATTAAAGACATCCACAATCCAGATTGACCAGAATGAATAAGTACATCCATAAGACCTGAATTCAAATTTTCTAAATGCTTTAACTCTTTAGCATCAAATTCACCCCCCAGTATTTCTCCAGTTTTATGAGTCACATTTTCAATAGCAGCTTGAGCCAGATGATGCGTAAATCCCAACACTGCATCAGTCGACATTGCAGATAGTGTTCTACCTGTCTTACCAGTTAATGTCCACTGAGACCCTCTTGCTATAGATCCTGGTCTCTTAGCGGCTGCTTGAGCACCCAACCCTACAACAGCATCCATATAATTATGGAATTGATGTGTAGAATATTTCATGGCAGAGGATATTAAGTTATCTGATAGTTTTAATGCAGACTCAGCCCCCATATCAGGCATTTCACTAAGCAGCTTACGACTCATATCATCTACTGCATGTGTATAAGCTTCTTGATTAAACTTCCAAAGTCTTTTATATCCAGGAGACCTGACTATTTTAGTAGCCTCTCTCATAGCTTCAAGGGTTCCTCTTTCCAGACCCTCCATTGCTAAGTCACCTACTTCACCTTTTAATAATTTGTCCCCATATTTTGCTAAAGACTCAATGCCTTTTTTCTCACCAAACTTTTCTACAGCTTCAGTACCTGCTTTTTTTGCTATATGTGTAGCAACCCTACCTGTAGGAAATTTCTTTGTAAAAGCACTACTTAATAATCCTAATGCTTTACCAGTCCAGCTAAATGTGGCAAACATTCCCACACCCTGTCCAAGTATAAACCCAGCCTTACCTGCTCCTGTTTGTTCCTCCCATGGCCTGTAGGTACCTAGAGAAAGGGCTGATCTTCCACCTTTTCCAAGTTCAGTGAGTGCTGCTACATCAAAAGCACCCCAAGTAGCAGCAGATGTTCCCCCCCATAAAAGATTACCTGTAAAATCTGTAAGCCAACTACTATCATCCTCATCATAGATGGGATCCATACCCTTACCAAGCTCTAGTTGTCTTAACTGTTCTAGATACCTTTTATTCTCATCTTCTTCTACGGGAGACGTATAAAGTCCATTGCTCATAATTTATTTTACCATAAATCTGGTAGAATAAGGAGAGCCAGACAGATAATCTAAAGATTCTTTAATGTGTTTTGATCCCATAAAAGGCTTATCACTATAAGTCATTTCAATGCCTAACAAAGAAAGAAGTGAGTTAGCCATATCTACTGGAGCACCAACTGCGCCAGCTATAACTGATCTTTGATAATCCCCAGTCAGCATATCAGCTGTAAGAGACCGTACTCCTGAAACTAAAGGTTCTACCACAGGTTCGACTGCTTCTACTGCAACCTTACCAGCTTCTATAGCTGCTTGAGATCGTGCTTGTTCAGCCTGACCTGAGTACATAATACCTTTTCCAAAAAGATCAAGAATACTACCTTCTCCTATACCAGGTATTTTTGGCATATCAGAAAAAGCGGGTAAACCTTCATATGGAGGCTTAACTTCCACAGAATCACCTGGAAGATTAATTTTTTGTGAAGCTAGAATAGAATCTCTTTCAACCTGCCTTAACTTCCAACTTGCCTGTATCTTTTTAAGTTCTTCCTTATTCATATTGTGGTACCATTGTTCCATCAGCAAGTCTTTGCCATCCATCAATCCACCTATCTTCAACTATATCATAATTATAATTACGTTTAACTAGATCCATAAAATCACCTGCAAGGTCTTTTTGATACACGGTAAGATTTTTTTCTAAAATAGTATCATATCCACCTTCATAACCAATAGCACTTTCAAGATAATTTGTCCTAAAGTATTCTTTTAATATACCTCGAACAGTGCCTTCATGTCGAAGATCTACACCAAGAATATATTTAATGTCATCAGCATATTTACCAGCTGCAGTTGAACTAACCTTCTTAACATCACTAAATCTTTTATATGCTTGAGCTATTAATTCATCCCTATCATTATAAGCAGGTACCTCTAGTCCTCTTTTAACCTGAAGAGGATCTGACATTCTAGTAGGCTTATTTTCATGATATATTTCTTCTCCCAATTGTTTTATTTGTATAGCCCGTATTCTTTTAGGATCATTAGCTTTTTTACCTAAAAGTTCTTCATATCTATCTTGAAACTCAATTGAACTCATGTTTCGTATCGTTTGTGGATCTATACCTAAATCACCAGCAGGAGCTGGATTAAAAATCAATCCTATCCTAAATGCTTCAGCATCAAAAACTGTTTGACCTTTTTCTATAAGGTCTGGCTTTTGTTCTTTCTGACCAGAAAGCATATTTGCATATCCAAAAGAAGCAGACAGCATTCCAGTCATAGATTCTTCAATCATAGGATTATAAATATTCATTCTTGCTAAACTCTTATTTGTTTCTACATCACCAGGATGTCTCTGCTTGCCTGTTTCAATAGCATGTCGCTCTTTAGCCATAAGAGCAGTATCTATAGCTCTTTGTTCACCTGCTCTTGTTATCTCTCTTTGTTCTATTTCCCAATCTTCCCTCTTTCTTTTAGTTTCTAAACCTGCAATAGTTATTGGGTCAGGTTGATGTCTTTGAAAGAAAACCTCCAGTTCTTTAGGTATCTCTTCGCCCTCTTTCAAATCAGGATAAAACTTTCCTCTGAATGCAGCTTGACTAAGATCTTCAGGCCCCCACTCTGCTATTTCTTCTTCTGTTGCTCCAGTTTTAAAAGTAGCACCTATGCCTTTAGTAATAAAGTCCTGTGCCTGGGATAGCTTTGCTAACTTATCTATTGAACTAGCCATAGCAGGGCCAAGCACATCAATCTGATTTTGTGTGACTTGCATAGCTTGCGTATGGTATTTGAAAGGCTCCGTATATAAATCAGCTGTTATATCTTCTACACTACTCCCTAATTTTCCTTCTTTACCAGTTTTATATATATCTTGTAAGCTATCAGATTCTCCTATATAACCAGCTATCTGAGCTTGTTTCTCCAGCCAAGCAACTTGAATCGTATTTCTTTGGCTTTCCAGAGAGTTTAATCTCTTAATAGCTAGGTTTACTCTATTTGTTTCTTCAGTTGTTTTATCACCAATAGTAGCAAGAGCCAGCTTTAGTGCATGATCTGTAGCATCACGGAATGCATCTGCTGATGAATATATTCTTGGTTGTCTAAAAGCCATTATTTATTACTCTGTATCTTATCAATTGCATCTAAAGCATTACGCCTATATGATACCTTTTCATTAAGCCAGTCACGTCTCTTACTGCAGCCACCACATTCTTTTATCTTGCCACCAGAAACTTTCTTAATGACATTAGATACTGTATCTCCTAATCCCTTATTCATCTTCTTTAACCATATCTTCTTGCACCCATAACTTGGCCCATATTTTGTGTACCTGTTACTAAACTACCAGTGCCTGTACCTGTCCCCGAACCAGTGCCTGTACCAGTGCCTGTACCTGTGCCTGTGCCAGTTCCTGTATCTCCTCCCGTTGAAGTTTTACCTCCATAGCAATCTGCAGGTTGATTACCATAGCCACACATATATGCTGCTGGCTGTTCAGTACCATCACAACAAGTAACTGTTCCTGTATTAGGATCAGTCCAACCTGGAGGAGGAGTATAATCATCATCACCTGACCATATACCTGAACCAAGAAGAACATTCAATGTAGCTCGGTTTTGCTCCTCCCAACTTTCTCTTTGCCCAAATATATCAGATTCCAAACCTTGATAAATATCTGTTGTACCCTGCTGTAATGCTAATTGACCTGTTTCTAAAGCTTGTTCATACCCCATCTGTCCAGTTTCCATAGCTTGTTCATAACCTAATGTCTGAGCTTCTAAACCCTGTTGATAACGAGATTGACCTGCTGCTAGAGCTTGTTCATATGCTGATTGTCCTAATCCAAAAGATCTTGCATACGCTCCAGAAACTTCTTCTTCAGCTTGTCTTTGTCTTTGCCCTCCAAATGTCAACCCACGACCTCTAGTTAACATTTGTTCTCCCATTCGTGTTACATCTTGATAACCTCTACGTGCTTCAGCACCTAACTCTCCTCTTTGTCCTTCCCATTGTTCACCTAGACCTCTTTCTTGTAATCTCCAAGACTCACCTAGCTGTTCTCTACCAAGATCTAATGTTTCTCCAAGTTGGGCTCCTCTTAAGCCCCAAGCTTCTCCTAATTGTTCTTCCTGTAAACCCCAAGCAGCTCCAAGCTGACCAATATCAATATCAGCATGTCGTTCAGCCATCTCTTCTCTTCTAGGATCATATGGATCAAAGAATTGTTGCCAGTCATCTTCCCAACTACTTCCTGCAAGTATATCACCATAACCAAGAGACCCCACAGTACCTGTGAAAGAAGTCTGCTCTTGTCCTGTACCAGGAGGAGTAGAGGATTCATACCTGCAATTAGGATATTCACCTACCCAATTTGGGCCATATGTTTCACTACATGTTGGCATAATCTATATTCTTATTTTAAATCTTTCATATTTAAGCTAAATCAGTACCAACGAGCATAGACTTACCACGACCAATTCGATAAAAATCTCCAGGTTCGCCTCCATAAAGATTCCTGGGCGAAAAGCCCGAAACATTTGTACCTTTTTCTAGTATTTCACTACCAGTAAACATCTTTCCTAGATCACTTCCTAAATATGCAAGAGTACCTACAGCTTTTCCTGTACCAGCCACATCTTTCCAAAATTCAGCCTTATGTGCTTCTTCAAATTGTCTATTAACGTCTCTTATATCTATATCCTGAGTTACATTAAACCTACCCATATCAGTACTTAAAGCATAATCCCCTGGATCATAACCTGAAAACAAATTATGAAGCCACGTTCCTCCTTCACGTCCAGCTAGATAGCCTTTATATGGATTTCCTGTATAAAGACCCCATAAAAGCCCAAAACCTGAACCAACAGCAGAAGATAAAGTCTTCCCTTCAGATTCTCTCCTAGCAGCTTCCTCAGCTACAACTAACTCTTCATCATATTTTCTTGCTTCAAAGGCTTTTTCTTTACCCTTTGCTGCTATTAATCTTGACCTACCTGCGCCGTATGCCATAATTCTCTCCTATTATATTATGAAGCGGCATGTCCATTACCACCACTTCCTTCCGCAGCAGCTGAACCTGCAGCTCTACTAGATTTTACATCTGTAATCATATAACCACCAAAAATAGATTCAGCACCAGCAGTGCTGCTAGTATTTTGTATTATATCAGCTATAGCATCACCACCAGTTTGATAATATGTAACTTTTACTGTATCACCTACGCTAAAGTTTACGATAGCATTTGCATTTCTACTTACATAAGCAGAATCAGCAGTAAATTCTTTATCATCTAATCTACAAATAGCAAAATAGTTTCCATCACCATCTTTCATTTGTATCTGCCCAGCTGTCATACCTGAATCAAAATTACTCATTGTTACATTGTAATATAAATAATAAATACCACTAGCAGATATAGTATAAAGATAAGTACTAGTAGTATAGCCTGATATTGTATCTATAGATACTGTATTAAATTGTAAATCTACTTCACTACCTACTGCCATATTACTTTGAGTACTACCAACATATACTTGAAATATAGGAAGTATATCTACTTCTTTATCAGTAGTTATAGTCCTAGTTCTAGCAATATCAGCTCTATCTAATACCTTCTTATAGAGAGCATTATTATATTTCGTATATTCTACCAAGCCCTCTGTAGTTGCCCTTACTACTGGAACACCAGTTCTAAGTTCATTGACAGAAGGAACTCCTTCAGATATCTGAAGTCTTTCTTGCTTCGTATGCTGTATTTTTCTGGCAATTCTTTCTTCTCTTGACATTGCCATAATTATCTCATTCCCTTTAATCTATAAACTATTGATATATCATTGATTTCAAAATCTGCTGCAATAGCATTAGAAGCGTCACCACTTATTTTTAATCTAAAACTATTAATATTAGTAATAGCAGCTCCAGGTTTTAATTCAGCTTTAAGCCAATCAGTAGTCCCAGCATCATAGGCTATACATTTAGCAGCAGCTCCAGTACCAGTGCTTGATCCATCAGTGCCACTTGTAATTGGAAAAAAATTCAAAGCAGGGGCAAGTCCATCCTTACCATATTGTACCTGTACATGAGTAGCATTTCCCCTAAATGTTAAATAAACTTTATACACATTTTTTAACTGCCCTGGTTGTCCAAAATCTATATCTTTAGTGGTTATATTAATTTTTGAACTAACATCTGCAGCATCATCCCATATAAATGAGTTACCTGTATCAGATGTATCTGTCCACATTAAATCATTATTCCAATCAGTAACAAAATTTGTTTTAGCCTGATCAGCAATAGTAGCTGCAGCTCCTTGAACCCAAGACCGTGTAACCATATCATATAAAAAAGTAGAGCCGTCACCATCAGTAAAATTATCATCTACAACAAGTAACTGTCTTTTCTTTGGTATATATCCAATCATAGGGGCATTAGCTGCAAAAGTTGTCCAATCAGATAGTTTTATTATCTGCCTACCGTCTTTCTCAAGTAAATTATCAACTTTCTGCCCATCATAGAAATAACAACCAAGACTATTAACCCATGCTACACCATAATCTGTTTTACATACAGCTGATGGATGTGTAACACCCTTATGCATAAAAACATCTTCTAAGAATTCTAACTCTTGAGATATATTAATTAAACTCATCTTATTCTTTTTAAACTCAAGCAATCTATCTGCATACTCTTCAAGTTTAACTATAGAATCACCATCACTTTTAGAGGTTTCAATTCGCCTCTCTAATACAAAAGAATCAAATTTTCCGACAACAGACTTTAATATTGCATCTCCATGAGTTCTGTACCCTTCAGCACCCTTACCTTTCCAATCCTTCATTCTTACATTTCCAACATAAGCAATATTATTTGCAACCACTGCAGTCTTAAATCCAGCTGCTGTTCCATCAAAACCAACAGTAGTGAGAGAAGAATCATATCCAGTTTCACTCTCATAAGTCTCTACTTCTCTGGGAAATTCAAGATATTCTCCATCAGCATGAGCACAATCAGTCAATTCATCACCATCTGCCCACATTTCCCAATCACCCCTGCCAAACCATTTATTTCCTTTAGTCATATCTATCTCTGCTTGTAAATACCATGTAGATGTATTTTCTCTACGCATATATATCTTAAATCCAGAAACCCTGGAATTAATCACTGCAAGTCCAGTAGTATGTCCATCACCAGCAAACACATGAGCATCAATCCTAATCTTTTTATATCCTGTTGAAGTAGCAATAATCTCATTATTACTACCACTGTCATGGGGTTGTAATGTTGTACTTGAAACATCTAAAGCAGATTCTTGCTTACTGTCATCATAAAGAGTAGATACTGCTACCTGCCAGCCAGTATTAACAGGATCAAACCATGCGCTCTTTGATAAGTTAGTCATATAAACATAATCATTAACTCTTGCAGCAACAGTTTCCTCAAAATCCATTGTATTAGGATCAGGATCAGTCCCATATTCAGGAACATCTGCTACTGTAAATATTTGATCATTCTCTCCAGAGCCAAGAGAATCAGTTATATTAATCTTATCTCCTATACTGCAAAATCTGCTAAAACCAGGAGTTGTATGAGAAACTGCAGTTACATTAGGTGTAGAAGCTGAAAAAGTAACAAAAGTTTGTATAACGTTAGTCTCATCTTGTATTATACCACTTCCTGATACATTTTGATAATCACCCGTAGGATCCAAATCAATAGATATAGGACTGCTAATATCAGGTGTAGCACCTGCTATAGCCCCCATAAACGACTTTATAGGCAATGCCTTGGGAGCCATATCATCCTTAAACCATGTACTAATCTTTTTACCTTGAGAATAACCATCCTCATCATATCCAGTAGTACCATCACCAAAGAAATGCCTGTCTACATATCCATACCATACAGGTTCATTAGCATTACCAAAATCTGCATCTGCTATCCTTAATGCTCCATCAGCATAATAAAAAACATCTTTTCGTATACCAGAAGTATTATCAGTCATACCAGTTATAGGGCTTAACCATATATCTGCACCTGACCAATCATTACTTAGACTATAAATATCTACAGTTCCAGCAGTATCAGGTTCAGAAAATGCAAGATAATCATCACCAGTTTCAGGAGCATCAAATACCTTAAGTGAAACATTATCAATATTGAGTGCAGCAGAGCCTGATCCTGCACATCTTATAGTAAAAGGCTGATCTGTATCAGTAGCGTGTGATGTAAAAGTAGTAGTATGAGTTCCATTAGTTGCTGTTAAATTAGTTGCTGCTGATGCAAAATTACTTCCACCACCTTGAATACGAAATTGACTAATATTACCACTATCAGTTACACCAGAAACTGTATATGTAAATGCATATCCAGTATTAGCAATCCCTTTATAAACACGATTAGCAGCAGTTTGAGTCATTAAACCATTTCCAGCTGAATGTACATATGAGGCATCAGTAGCATCACCAGAAATGTCATTTGTAAAATCCCAATTACCATCAAAAGAACCTCTATTATTTAAATGCTCTAGCCCCCCCATTCCAGCTGCAAGTCTATCACTACTAAATTGAAATAATCCATAACCAGGATTAATTTGATTCCCTCGAGCATCTATAGTGCCATGTGAAGCTCCACCTCCCATGAATCTAATTTTACCAAGCTCATCTACCATTACATCTGTAGCCCCTGAAAGTTCATTTACAGGAAGATCACGAGGGTCTGCATTAGTATTTAAACCACCATGAAACTGCTCAATTTTTAACAGCTGCTTAGGCATAAACTACCTCAATCCAATCCCAGCTAACAGTTGTTACCCAGTAATCAGGACTAAATTGATATTGACCTACGGATCCAACCATAATAATATTTCATTAAACTGTTTTTCTTCAAGACTATCTTTGAATAATGCAATACCCTAAAAGCTAAAAGCCTGTCCTTCTCAAGAGTTCTGGCTGCTTTTAAGGTTTTAGGGCCAATCCTCCCATCTACAACAAGACCATTGCTTTTAGACTTACTATTGCATGCTTCCTGTAGAATTCTAACTGCCCTACGCTGACCAAAGTTAACTACCATATCAAAATACATATCCTGCAATTGAAGTGAAAGTTCAGAAGCTCTAGATGGTTTCCAATACTTTTCCAGATATATAAGAACAGCATCATCCTCTGTTAGATTCTCAATATCAATGTCTGGATGTGATCGTTTTGATATTCCAAACTTAGTAAGACCACCTGGATCATCTGGATCACGGGTGATCTTGTCACCACCTTCTCGTCTTAATACATGCTTTATAATCTCAGAATTCATGATAATAGCAATCAATTAGAATTTCCAGACAAGTTTAACTGCTGCCATAAGAACGTCCATACACTCTTTTGCAATAGCTTGCTGTTCATCTTTAGTAATCTTACCATCCTTAGCTGCTTCATGATACTTGGCAGCTGCTTCTTTCATCTCCTTAAGGATAATACGGTACTTGGTAGCTACCATAGTAGCCATTGCACCTAAGATAATCGCCATCAGATAAGCGGCGTTTTCTAAACTTAACCATTCCATAATAACTCCTTATTTTTTCTTTTTTCTACTGAAAGGATTCAAATTAAAGCCCAGTTCTTTCTGATACCATTTAACCTGTTCTTCCATTGCTTCAAACCTTTGTTCAGATTCCCTTTCATGCTTCTGTACAAGTTCCTCTATCTGAGCCCTATCTTCTAATCTATCTTGTTCAATCTTATCTAATCTGTTTTCAAACTCAGCATACAAATATCCACCTACTGCAATAACAGGAATAGCAGATATAAAGAAACTTAATATTTGCTTACTTGTAACAGGTAGCTGAAGATGATCATCGTTCTTCTTCACTATAACAATCTCATTACTACTGATACAATTATAGGAATTACAAACACACAGATAGAACCAATTGTACCTATCTTAGTTAGATTGGTCTTATTATCCTGTACCTGGCCGTTAATCTTATCAATATTCTTTTCTACTCGCTGCAATGTTTTAAATATACTTATCTGTCTCTCTTCAAGCTTAACAAGCCTTGCAGTATTCTCTGCTCTGTATTCTGACACTGTTAATTTACTTGCCATTAACGGTGATTTATCCTTGCAATATTACCCTTGATCTCCATTAGAATATCACTGAGATCATTCAATTCTTTGACAATATCTTCTCTATGTCTTTGACTTGCAGAATCAGATACATTCATTCTATCCACTAACTTTATCACTATACTCATAGTATTACTCATTTCTGTAGCTAGTTTTGTTATATCTCTCATGATCTGTTCTAAATATTCAGTCTGTTCTCTCTGACTTTTAATAAGATTCATAATCATAAATGCAAACAGGACTGCGATCACACCAGCAGCCCCTATTTGCATATACATTTCCGCTATTTCATTCATTTTACTTCATATTATGCAGCAACCTCATCAGCAATAATAGTTTCTTCTGCTGGTTCTAATGCTTTTTGCAATTCAGCTTTACCAACTTCCAATTTCCTGAGAAAGGTTTTTTCATTTTCTATAAACTGTTCCTTAAGAAACATATTAGTTTGTAACTTTTTTTGAATATCATTTACATGATCCTGGAATTTAAGAACCTTTGCAGCTATTACCCTTTGATCGTCACTCATATCCTCGATAATATATTCTTTATCACCAAAGGTAAATGTCGGCTTTTTCTCTTTTTGTTTTTCAGCCATTATTAACCCCTTTCGGTTATTTGGTTATGTGTTATAATTTCTTGAAATCTGCAATAGCGGCTTTTAAGCCATCACTCTGAGCTTTGGCTCTCGCCTGTTCAGCATCGTGACGTTCTTTCTCACGTTCTAAATCTGAAAGTGAGTATTCTTGCTTGCTATCATCCTGAGCTTCACCAGATTCAGCATCCCATCGTTTCTGACTCATAGCAACGTATTCACGTTCCTCTTTGGCTTGAGCCGCTCTCACGACCTTGCCATCACTGTCTTTCACTTCGGATACTGCTGGTCTAATCTCTTGTTTCTCTTTTCCAAAAGAAACTTTGCTACCAGATTTCAACGAACTGTATTTACTCCAATCCATTTTATTCTCCTGTTATTTAAGTTTTGCTTCTAACTCTTCCACTTTTGCGGAAAGTTCTTGTACTGCTTTGATGAGTGGATATACAAACATTTCTGGTGAAAGTTGCTGTTGACCATTTTCCATCTCAGACCACCCTGAGAATGTGCTTACGTTTGCAGTGTCTAATGCCGACTTGACTTCTTGAGCAATCATGCCATGCATCACTGCATCGGTGGTCATTTCGTGATATACTTTATTTCCGTCTTCATCTTCATCCCAAGCGTGCCATTCTTCTGGATGTTCTTCAGCAGGTTTCCATTGAAAAGTAACTGTGCGTAAATCTTTTACAAAATCTAATCCGAGAGAATCATCATTAATATTACGTTTTTTACGCTCATCACAAGAATGTGACCAGTTAGCATCTGTATCAAAATCATTTGAAACATAATTACTTGATTTACCAAATTGAAAATCATTTTCTGGGGTGGCTCCAGCACCAGTCCCAAGAAAAATTGTGAAGTTATTACTTGCACTCGAAACAGTAGTGCTTGTACCTACATGAACATTGCTTTGACCACCTACAAGATTTGAAAGAACATTATAACCTATACCAGTATTGTCATCTTCAGTACACGCACTCATCGCTTGAGAACCAACCGCAGTGGACTTACTTTTATTTGTCATAGCATCTAACGCTTGAAATCCGACAGCAGTGTTATTATCACCTGTAGTGCAACCCTTCAATGCGTAATAACCATGAGCTGTATTTCCAGCTCCATCAGTCATGTCGGCTAATGCATACGCACCTACCGCTGTAGTTCCGTTTGAATCCGCACTTTCTATATTTTGACCTGCGTATGCCCCTATCATGGTGTTGTTATTTGAAGCTCCTGCCATTTCATATCCAGCGAGATAACCCACTGCCGTGTTATTAAATCCAGTTATAGCATTGCTAGCGTTTTCACCCATTGCACCGCCACCAATAGCGACAGAGTTATAACCAGTTGTTATACTTCTACCAGCGGCATTTCCCAAAAGGACTAACTCACCGTTGGTATTAGTGGTAAGACCAACACCAGCGCTCGGCCCAATTGCAATGGTAGTTATTCCAGTTGACATTGCACCACCTGCATCTCGACCAATCAAAATATTATTATCACCTTCTGTTATGGCGTCTCCAGCATCTCTTCCTATTGCGACATTATAAGTAGCGTCAGTTAATGCGGCAGATAGAGCACCCATGCCAATTCCTACATTATAAGAAGCTCCACCAGTTCCCCAAGAACCAGTACCAGCAGATTTACCAACAAATACATTTCCAATACAACTTTCAGTACCGCTACCATCCATAGATTGATAACCAATAGCAACATTTTCATTAAAATATTTTGTTGATGAACCAAAACCTCCACCAAGACCAGAACTTACACCGATACAGACGTTTTGGTCTCCTCCACCTCCACTGCCCTCATCAACATTACCCATTGCCGCAGTACCAATCGCCACATTATCCGATTCACCAGCATCAGCATCATTAAAAGCTGAATCACCAATCACAGTGTTATTATTACCTGTAGTAAGTAATGATGTGGCAGTGTGACCAATAGAGATATTATTCGCACCAACTGTGAGGGCTCCAAGAGAAGAACGCCCAATAGCAATAGTTCCCGTATGAGCATTTGCACCAGTAGCATTTAAAGCCTCTGACCCAATAGCAATATTATCTGACACTGTAACACTTGCCGTTCCTAAATCAGCACCACGCAGTGTGTCATATCCTAAAGCTATATTATGGTCAATATGCCCATTAGTTCCTTCATCAAATGCACCCATAGCACCCATACCAACAATTGTATTATATTGTTCATCCGCTCCGAAAGCATCTGCGGCTTCATATCCAATAGCAGTATTTCCATCACCAACTGTCAAAGTACTTAATGTTGAATAACCAACAGCCGTATTTTGAGAGCCACTTGTAAGTACCCCAAGTGCGCTTTTACCGACAGCCGTAGTACCGCTTGCACTATCTTCTACAGCTCCAGCTAAAGCCGCATCTCCAACAGCAGTACAAAAATTTACATCTTCAGTTCCAATAGCTCCACTCATAGCGGCACGTCCGATTGCAGTATTTTGGTCGGCATTTGTAGTTGCCGCCCCCAAAGCATCTAAACCTACTGCTGTATTATAAGTGCCAGTGCTTAGTACATCGCCCGCATAAGAGCCAATAAGGGTATTAGAATGGGCGGCTCCTTGCAATGCCCCACCAGCAATGTACCCAATGGCAGTATTATCATTCCCTGTTAATCTTGCGCCAGTGACACCTTTACCAGAATTTGAGCCTACATATGTATTGTTTTGTCCAGTAGAAACAAATTGACCAGCCAGACATCCAACTACTGTATTATCTCCTTGCCCATCTGAGCCTTCATAAACTGTTAAAGTTCCATATCCAATGGCAGTATTCTCATCTCCAACAGTAGAAGCACTTAGAGAATCAGTACCAATAGCAATATTCCTCAGTCCACTTACAAGTGCATCAGCCGCACCATGTCCGATAGCTGTATTGTTATCTCCTGTTGTTAAAGACGTCAATGATTGGTATCCGACTGCTACGTTGGCTTGACCTTCTGTGAGTGTTTGTAAAGCACCATATCCAACACCAACGCTTCCAGAAGCATCTGATGTTAAAGTGCCATCACCTATTGCAAATTTTCCTATTGCAACACAATTATCAACATTGGCAGTGGTGAAATTTCCATGCATAGCTGAATAACCAATAGCTACATTGCCATCGGCTTGGGTCGTTGCCCTATCTAATGTAGCATAACCTATAGCAATATTTTGAGCACCTTCGGTCAAATCATTACCTGCGTAATTGCCTATTGCTACATTATAATCACCAATAGTTAGAGCCTGTAGTGAGCGATAACCTACAGCAACATTATCATCGCATGCATTCATTGCACCACCCATAGTATCTGCGCCAATACATACATTTCTCTGTGAAAGAGTACCAGTATGACTACCCGACATAGCACCCTGTCCTACAACAGTATTCAATGTCGCACCAGCAACAGGAGCATCAAATGCCCCCCAACCAACTGCTGTATTATCATTCCCTGTAGTTATAGTTGTCCCAGCATTTAATCCAATAAGAGTATTTCCACTGGCAGTTGTGAGGGCAGCACCAGCAGAAGCACCGATTGCAATACTGCCAGAGACTTCATCTTCAGCCGCACCACTCATAGCACTACTGCCAATAGCAACACAGTCATTTACTACTTGTGTAGTAATAGCACCGCTCATTGCATTGTATCCAATTGCTACGTTATCATCTGATTCAGTAGTTCCTTGATATAATGCATGGTAACCAATCGCTACATTATGTTCACCTGTGGATAAATCTGCTCCTGCTCCTTCACCAAATAATGCATTACCAGTACCAGTGCTTAAATCAACACCACAATCTTTACCAAATGCAGTATGAGATGTACCTGAACCGCTACCTACTGCATATATTTCAGTAGCTGATACATATAAAGGTATAGTATTTCCTGCTCCATCTGAACATTGGTCAGCGGAACCTTCTGCTCCTCTTGCTCCATTATCTGATGTCTTTAATAAACCAGTATAAGTGCTAGCAATTGTATTGCTTGTTAAAGCTGCCATAATATTTTCCTTATGCTAAAATTTTTCATATTATATCTTCCCATTTTCTATGCTCTAATTGCCAAGTATCATTAATGATATTCCATAAATCTCTCGCAAGACGAGCTACTTGAGTAGTAATTGCACCAATTGATAAACCCATAGATAATTTCATTATACATATCCTATGTAAGCGATTACTTTACCACTAGCAAGAGTGAAGTCATCCCACCTACCGAATATTGTCATGCCCTGTGGAAATGTTACAGAATCAATAGCTGCTCCATTACTTGATATATCACTACCTGCTCCAGTATCATCAGGCCATCTATTCACATCTGAAGCTGATAAACCATTAGCTCCACTATTAAAAACAGTATCTTCTAAAAATTGTATTGCTACAAACTTACCATATCCAGCTGCAACTGCTCCAGTTCCTGTAACAAGTATAGAACCAGCTTGACCTGTAAAATCTTTTGTTAATAACACTCCTTTAGGATCAAGAGCTAAAGCTCCAACATCAGTAGTATCAAGTGTTCTTAATCCACCATCATTAGTTCCAGAAGCATCATACCTACCTCCTATGAGAAGAGGATTACCAGCAGCATTTGCATTTTCAGCCGCATCTCCTACTACCTCAATAGTATTAGTAGAAGCAGGAAGACTTGTTACATCTACATCACCAATATCTACACCAGAGTTAGCCGCTAATTTTCCAATTGCCGCACTACCAGCTGGTAAAGAAGCGACCACATCTACTTGCATTTGAGTAGAAACAGCACCTGCAATTGTAGCTAAATGAGCGACTCCATCATCATCCGTAGCAATCGTAACTCTTTGAGTCGTTGCAGAAATCGTACCTTCCCCAGCCTGAGCATCACTACCAGCAAGGTTCATATTTACATTTAAATAATTACCATCAACAGCATTATCTAATAATTGTACTGATGTTTTTATTGCATCAGTATCAGAATCAATAGTTCCCAATAAAACTTCAATAGCCGCTTGATCTGTTTCAATGGCTGTAAGTGTAGTCTCTAGGGTATCTATAATAGTGTCTAATTGTCCACCGTCTGCTATATCTATAAACAAAGCCCCAGAAGAGTTCATTTGAAATGGAACATAATCCCCATCAGTTCCACCTAAAGCTGCTAAAGTATCATTTCTTACACCTAATACAAAATTACCAGTATCAGCATCAGTATGAGATGAGTCTTCTGCATACTCAGCTCCAGATACTACATCTACTTTTAACGAGTCATTAGAAGTGTTTAATACCTTATTTAGAACTTCTTCGGAACTATATCCTTTTAAATCATCTGCCATATTATTTCTCCCACATGGGTATATTTATTTATTATATCGCAATAACATATTCAATTGTTGTTGTACTTGATGCTGTTGCAACCTTGACAGTTGCACACGTTACTGAAGAAGAATTTGTCCTCATTGACACAGCTGCTCCCCCTGGAATCAATATATCAGGTTCATCTCCTTCGAGAGCCAACTGGCATTCTACAGTACCTGTATTCTTTATATACAGAAATTTTACTCCATCAGAACCACTTCTAATGGTTGCAAGAGTATCAGTGACTCCAAATCCTTCTTGGTTCCAAACAGTACTATCCAAATTCCATACATTATCTACTGCTTCCCATTGTTGATCTATTGGACTAATAAATGATACCCATCCATCCATAGCCTGGTCATGAGTTATTTGAACATGATCTCCAGTAGACTTACCACCAAATCTTTTTGCAACTGTAGTATCAAGTTTCCAATCTTCATAAGCAGCAGTTCCAGCAGTCGATCCTTCTTCACGGGTAACTTCAGTGCTTGTAGTATTAAAAGCTATCTGCGGTACAACATATGTTCCATACACTATTCGTCTATCATTGGGTGTTGCCATATTATGTTCCTGACATATAATCTACTGATGCTGTACCTGATATTGTTACATAGGGCTGTGATCCACTTGCTATCTTAGAAGCAAAGCATTCACCTTCTTTTAATTCAATAATTGATGTTGTTCCGTTATCCAAAGAAATCATTACTGTACCAGATGAAATAGATGTTGCAGTTACAGCTATAAAATCAAGAGTAGTGCCAATAGCTCCACTTGATGTCACAGTTCCAGTTGCTGTTGTACCAGTACTATCAAGATCATATAAATAAGATCCTGTAAGCTTACGACCGCAATCACTGTCTAAATAATATCTACCACCTGAACTTACTTGTTCTTGAGGTACACAGTGATTTCTGTATAATACTCTTTTATCCCCAGCTGCCATACTACCAACTATACCTAACCTCTGTATACAATCGCTGTATCATTAGCTCCAATAGTTACAGCTGACCATCTACCATAAATAGTACAACCTTCAGGAACTTCTAAACTAGATAAACTATCTCCCAAAGAAGTATCTGCTGATGTAGCTGTAACAGTACCACTTGCAGTATTATCCGCAATTACTTCTGATCCAACCAGAATTGTCAGTGCCACATAAGTATGAGCATTAACAGTAGCATTTGTTACTATATCCCAGCCACCTTGTCCAAGTAAAAGACTTATACCTTCTGAACTTGTATATTGTCCTATTCCTATTGCCATATCTTTTTCTCCAGCATATTAACGTATTAGAGGGAAGCCCTGAATTATCCGTGACCCCATCTGTTTACCAGATTGGTACTTCTCAGCAGTTCTTCTGAATTCCCTCATAAAAAATTCTCTCATTTCCAATTCACCTGCATCTTCTGCATATTTAGCTTTTACATAATAAACTACAGCATTTGCTAAATACCTTGGAATATCCAGTTCATCAGTCTCAGAATCTAATTGATTTATATTATAATATAATGATGGAGTTTCTTCAAATTCTTGCTGAACAGTAGAACTATCACTGCATTTAGTGTATAAAGTAATATATCCTGTACCAGCTGCTTTGACTTTATGCAATCCATTCCACTTACCAGCACTTCTTAATACTATATAGCTTCCATCACTTAAACTTTCAGGTGAGGCAGAATAATCATTATCTCCTTGATCTATAAGTTTAAGTAGACCATCAGTTGATACATATGTATCTATTTGAGTATCTACTTTATCAGTCTCATTTATAAAATAATTAGGACTGTGTACGTATTGTATCTCCAGGCCATCAGCTACACTTGCTGTAGGGCTTTTCCATAGCAAAGCACCAATAACACTAATATCATTCAGTGCAGGCTGCGAAAGGGTCTGCCCACCAGAGAATGTCCAATCCTTCTGGACAACAGCAAGCTTACCTCCTTTTACATAATATGCATATTCCTTACTAGTTGGCATCAGCGTCTTTCCTGATGGGTTCGCCTATCATTCTTGGTATAGATCTATACTCACTATCAGCATTAAGATGATTAAGGCACCTTATATCCAATACCTTGATCATATCATTTGGAAATTCATAAAACCTCTGATTCTCGGTTATATCAAACCTTTCCGTATTAATATGAGTTTCAGAGATAGTATTCAACTCCTCCAAAGCATCTTTAATATAAGCTACAGCTCTCCCAGTATCGGAAACACCGACTCTTTCCATTATTTCTTGGACTGTCATCTATGTAAAATTAGCTGTTTCCACTGCACAGGGGGTTCCATCATCACTGAAAGTCCAAGTTTCATCAGATGGTTTAGGAAGAAAAACTGCACTCCCTGGAGCTAATTGTATTGTAATAGCTGAACTAGAGGTTATTATTAGATTCGCAGTATTTACCGTTGACCCTACGTTATCAGCTTCACCTGAATCAAAATCAAAACCAGTATGTTTAATCCATATACCATCTGAAGATGAACTTGCTACAGTTCCACCTCCACTTGTAACAGTAGTAGGAACTCCTGCATTCCATTCAGTGGTATCATTTCCTGCCCAAGTCAAATCACTCTGCCCTCCACCAAGCGACTTTCTTATATTTGCAGAAAGAGTTTCTGTCTGTATTGGCCCACCATCTGCTGTCGAAGCAGTTGATTCAATTGGTGTAACAGATACAGCATAATCTATCCTTGCCATTTTTTATCTCCTATATTGTTGCCGACCCTGAGCTTGTGCCTGGGCAGCAATTGTTCTATTTATCATTTTTGAATTATTCTGAATATACTTAGTTATCTCATCTTGAGCCCAGATATAATACCTATCTGCCTGCTTTTCGTAATGCTGTATATTCTGTATTGTTAAAGTAACTTCCTGTGTCTTATTAGCAACTTCTGATTGATGTTGTTGAAGTTGAGCAGAATATTTTGCTATCAAGTCATCATTATTTTGAACAATCGCTTGCATATCATTAATACCATTCTGTAAAGATCTTTGCTGACTTCTATTCTCATTATCTATTGCAACTTGCATACTAGCTTGACCTTGAGCAATATTTACTTGATTGGCAACTTGTATTTCTTGCATTGCTTCCTGTATATTTGCCTGAAATGAAATATTCTCTTTATTAAACTCATTTAATTCATTCTGTATATTAGATTGATATGTAGCAGTTTCCGCTTGATATAGTGCAATTTTTCTTTGATTATCATTTACGATAGCCTGCATATCGTTAACGCCATTCTGCAACTGCCTCTGTAAATCTCTATCTTCATCAGTAGTAGCAGCCTGTAAATCAGATTGAGCCTGAGCAAGATTAACTTGATTAGCAATCTGAATTTCCTGCATAGATTCCTGGATAGCAGATTGATAGGCAATATTTTCTTTATTGAACTCATTCAATTCATTCTGTATATCACTTCCATATTTCTGTAAATCTGTTGTTCTTTCTGCTTCCCAAACTTGCAGATCACCTTGAAGGTTCTGCTGATATTCCTGAACTTCCATATTCACTTCAGCTTGGTATTGTTGCAATTCAGTTGAATACTTTGCTATTAAATCATCATTGTTTTGTACAACTGCCTGCATATTATTAATACCATTTTGTAATTGCCTTTGCTGACTTCTATTCTCATTGTCCATATTCATTCTTAACTCACCTTCAGCCGCAGCTAAGTTCTTTTGATTTGTGAGTTGGACTTCCTGCATTGATTCTTGTATAGCTGACTGATAAGCTACGTTTTCTTTATTAAACTCATTTAACTCATCTTGAATAAGACTTGCATGTTCTTGCAGATCAGTCTGCCTTTCAACCTGCCATACTTGTATATCACCAGCAAGATTTTGCTGATATTGCTGAACTTCTTTATTAATTGTTGCTTGATATGTTTGAACCTCAGCTTGATATTTCTGTATTTTTCTAGCTTCGTTTTCATCGAGAAGTTGTGCTTCCTGTACATATTCTTGTAAAATAGCTTGATATTTAACATTCTCTTTGTTGAATTCATTTAGTTCGTTTTGAATATCACTTGCATATTTCTGTAAATCAGTCTGTCGCTCTGCTTGCCAAACTCTTAAATCTCCTTCAAGATTCTGTTGATACTGCTGCACTTCTTTAGCCACATTAGCTTGATATTCCTGCACTTCAGCACTAAATCTTTGTAAAGATGCTCCGTATTCCTGATTCTCCTTTTGCAGTTTTAAATTTGCTTCTTGTTCTGCTTCCCTAGAACTTATCTGTGCCTGTTGTATCGCCTCCTGTAATTTTGCCTGATATTCTGCATTGGCATCATTAAAAACATTTAATTGATTTTGCATAGCTCCTGAATATGCTTGTATATAAGAATTAATTTTTTGTATATGAGCAGAAGCCAACTCAACATCTTCTTCATCTTCTATAAGCTCTCCAGCAATATTAAACCACCTTGAAAAATCACGAAAATCAGCATCTTCCCCATATGTAGTTCCTGATGATGGAGCTTCCATTGTAGCAGTTAATTCTTCTGTAGCTCCACCGACTTTAGGAGCTGTATATGTAGGTGGAGTGCCTATATTACTAATTGTAGTAGAACTTATATCTGGAGTTGTAAAACTAGGTGATGATGGAACTACAGGGGCTGCAGAAGAGATAGTTAAATTTGAAATCGTAGGTGCAGTACCTAATGCAAGAACTGGCTTTGTGTACGCTGGGGCAAAACTTGAAGGATCTGCAATAACTTGTGCAGATATTGACGGAACGGATGGAGGCACAGCACTAATACTCAAATTAGATATTGTTGGTGCTGTTCCTAATGAAAGACTTGTTTTTGTATATGCTGGAGCACTTCCAGTATATGTACTTGCACTAGCCAAAGCAGTAAATGTATATGAATTAGTAGAAGGAAGAGATGCATCAACATCTGAACCAACATCACTAAAAGAAACTGTTGCAAGAGAGGGTACGTCAGGAGGTACTGATGAAATACTTAAATCTGAAATTGTCGGAGCTGTACCTAGCGATATTACTGGTTTACTATAAGTAGGTGCTGATCCTGTATATACACTAGACGCAGACACAGTTGCAGTTGAGATTACAGGCTTAACCACATCTAAAGAAGTATCTATACTACTAAAAGTAACAGACGTTAAAGATGGTACTGAAGGAGGAACAAGCTTTGTATATGTTGGAGCTGTATTAGCACCAAATACTCCACCAGCACTAATAGTAGCAGTTGTAAATAACGGAGCAATAGCATCCACGTCTGAATCTAAACTTGCAAATATAACTGCAGTTAATGAAGGAGCAACTGGTACTGCAGGAGATGACCAACTTGGAACACTACCTGTAGCCAGTTTTGCAAATTCCTGAGCAGATGCATGAAAAATAACTGCATTCCTTAGATCACAGTCATCGTCTAGCTGAGTATGATCTACATAGTATACATATCCATCATTACTCCCACCTGAAGAAGGGTCTGGTTTTATAAATACCTTTCCCTGAGCATGATACCACTTAGGATATAAATTTGTTGCTTTATGTAAGCTTGCACTATCATCAATCCACTTGCTCATACTGAAGGGAACTTCAGAAGCAGGATATCCTTCCCTGTCAACTGCAAGCACACTATCAGAAGAAAAAACATCAAAACCATTTGCATTTTGAATTGCTGAAGATTGTGTAGCTGCAAACCAAAGCAAATCTTTAGGAATGTTTGAAGCTATAAATTTTTGAGCAGAAACAATAAAATCATCTGAAGCACCATGTGCGGTTACTCCAGTTATTGAAACTATCTCAGTTGATATGTTCGTTGTAGCCATGTTGTTTATAGAAGGGGGCTTGGTAGCCCCCCTCTAATATCCTTATATTGAGATATTACTTCTCAAACTTCGGATTAAACTAACTCTACACTTGCAGAATCAATTCTGAATTCGTTATCAGCATGAGCAGCACTCCAGTCAACATTAAGTACTATTTGTAAAGTACCTGTAGTATCTTTTGAAGTTAATGCTGTTTGCCCAATAACATGAACTGCACCTAAAGCATCAGTTCTGATTTCAGAAATAGCTGTCATAGTCCCAGAACTTCCAATTGCTGTTACATGAACATCAGCCCATGCATAGACAATATCATCATCAGCAACATCAAGAGCTGCTCCAGTAGCAATGGCTGTCCCACCAAACTTAAGAATAGGAGTTAAAGTATCTGAGCTATTGCTATCAACAACTGTACCAAATACTTTAATTCTAACAATATCACCTACCTCAAGCTTATTAGATGGAATATAGTAGGAGAATATGTCTAAAGCATCAGTCGAGTTTTCATGCTCACGACCTGTACCAGCTTCTGTGAACAACCTTTCGCCAACTCTTTTGTCAAACGAATTTGATCCATATAATGGATTTGCCATAGTCTACTCCTTATGTCCAGATAG
>Ga0208030_1000316_pt1 | contig 35037 bp, 30 predicted proteins | sample MalvirDeepMed_M9_FD_184246 | JGI IMG/M metagenome (GOLD analysis project Ga0208030, IMG submission 184246) | Marine viral communities from the Global Malaspina Expedition - Malaspina viral metaG DeepMed_M9 (SPAdes) (version 2) | ecosystem: Environmental > Aquatic > Marine > Oceanic | place...
CATATAACAGCGGGGTCTCATGCTGCCAACGCGGTGCCGGTGGGCTGGTGTTGGCAGCGAGGGCTGACAATCCACTCAGCCAGCGCCCTCATGAATAAGGCGGGTTTATTGTCATGCTGATTGCATCCTTTTACTGAGGTTGGTGTGTATTCAGTGTTAAAATGCTTACCTAGCCTTACTCTTATAGCCTAAGTTTTGCTATTGGCAACTATTAATTAACATCAGCCCCAACCCCACTAACCCTAACCACCTCCCTCACCACCGCCTCATTCAACCCCCCGCGCTTGGCTTCCACCACCGTGAGCCATTCGCGGGCGCGGGTGATGTCGGTGTACACCAGCTCGCGGGTCAGGATGGGGTTTAGGGTCGGCGGTAGCAGTAGGGCGGTGTGCAAGAACTCCGGGCCTTGGGATTTGTGCACCGTCATCGCAAACACGGTTTCCACCGCGTGCAGGCGGGAAGGCAGCACCCAGCGGATGGGCTTTGCGGGGTCGCTGGCGGCACTTGATGAAGGAAAGGCCACTCTCAATAACTTCTGCTGCGGGTTGCGCGGGTCGGGCACGGCCAAGGTGGTGCCGATATCGCCGTTCATCAGTTTCAGGCCGTAGTCGTTTTGGGTGACAGCGAGCGTAGCAAGGCCCCGTGCTTTTTGGCAGTGAGGCCTATTAATATTGATGCTATCGGGATGAAGGGCCACAGTGTGCAGCATCGGGGTTATTGAGAATACTAGCTGATTTCAGCGCTATCAACTGTAGCAGTAGCCCAAGCCCCGCAACGGATGCGGCAGCAAACGGCAGAGCCCATCCTCCCAGCTGAAAAGCGAAGATTAGTCCTCCCGCAGCGGCACCAATGGCGCTACCTAGGTAAAGTGCTGATTCATTTAGCGCTACGGCGACATTACCACCACCGATTCTTTCACGAGCGGAGATTAGCTGATTATTTTGAGGGACTTGCAGAGCCCAACCTACTGCACCCCATATAGCAATAGGCACCATTGCCAGCCAGGCATTGATACCCGCAGTAAAGGGTAGGGCCGCCAGAGAAACGGTTAGCATAAGCATAATGGCAGCCACGAGTTTTGGTCCACTAACCCGATCCGCTATTGGGCCAATGAGGAAACTGCCCGCTACGCCACCGATTCCCCATACCCATAGCCAGGGAGTAATATTCGAAACACCCCCGAAGCCTTCATTAGCCATGATGGGCGCGATGTAGGTGTAAAGCCCAAGGCTAGATATTGCAGCCAACAGGGAAACTGTCAAAATCAAAGTGACTCTCATATCTTTAATAATGGTTAATTTTTCCCGAAGCGTAGAGGTTTCTGAGGCGGGAAGTGCTGGGAGTTTTACTGCCAGACCTATCATTGAGATCAATCCGAGAATGGCAATAAGCCACATAGTTGAGGCCCAACCTAATTGCTCAGCGATCATCAGTCCGGCAGGAACACCTAATACCGTGCCGCTGGCCATTCCACCCATGATGAGCGCCAGTGCTTGGCCGCGTTTATCTTTAGGAACAACGGCGGCCGATGCAGCAATCCCCATGGCTAGATATACACCAGCGCCTACGCCAGCAAAGATTCGTGTTATTACCAGCGCTGTATAGGTCGTTACCAGTGCACTAACCAGGTTGGCGATTGTGAAGATGGCGAGCGCGACCAGTAGGCCTAAGCGCTGTTTATGGGCCGGTAGTAGAGCAACAAATACCGGTGATCCGATTCCATAAGCTAGGGTGAAGGCCGTAACCAACTGGCCAGCTTTGGCCACCGATACACCGAAGTCACTAACAACCATTGGCACAAGACCCGCAATAACATAAGATGCCATCCCCAATGCAAATGCACCTAATGCAATCAGGTATACTGTTGCCATGCGTTGATGTTTCACGTTTATCTCCAATTTTAGAAGCGTCTATGGTGATCTATGAAGGCTAGACTATAATATATAAGGCCCCGGATAGACCTTTTGTTATATTTTAATGCTTCTAAAATGATGGGCAACTGCACCTAGGTACAGTCGGAGAGGTGTTTGCAGGTTTTTAAAAATTATATTCCTTTAATCATCAATCAACCCATTTTTTGTTGCTATATAAGTCATCTGGCGGGCACTGTAAACGTTAAGTTTCTGTTTTATATTAGTGGCGTGAAACTTTATGGTACGTTCGGTGATGCCTAGGATCATTGCAGTCTCTGAGTATGTTTTTCCAGTCGCAATCCAGCGCAATACCTCCATTTCTCGACTTGATAGTTTTTCTGCTATATTTTCATCTTTGTCTATTAGATGGTTTCTGGGGATGTGTTTACGTTTTTCATGATATTTTAGTAAGCACAACTGAATAGCCGCTTCATTTTTTTTGAGTTTGGAGAGAAGGCCTTTTTCTTCCTGGTCTATGCATAAAGTGAGAGTGCCGATTGTCTGGTCATGAGAAATGGTAATAAAAGTATAACCTTCGGTGATGTTGTGCTTTAATGCATTTTTTAGCAGATTTTGGTTTTGTTTGTTTAAGTCTTCGGTTGACCAGGAAAAAGGAATTGCAGTGTTTTTCGAGATTTCCAGAACAGGGTCGATGCGATGCAATAATTTATTTTCATATTCAGAAAGCCACTCGTGAGGCAGGTTGGAAGTGATGATAGGTTTTGGGTTGTGGTTTTCGCGATAGAAGTAGGCATACCTGTTTGCCCCTAATGATTGTAATGAATTTTCGAATGCTTTAGTTGATTTTATATCTTTTTCTGTTGCGTTAACTTTGCTTTCTAAAATCATTGTATATTCCTGCTCATGAAGTTGAATGCTTTACACCTGTTTTGCTCAAGAGTTTGTGAGAAGCTCTGAGTGCTAGGCAATCAAAAACAATGTAACGATGCTTTCATCGAAAATAACGCTATGCTCAAAATTTACCTCAAATCGCATCGTTAACCCCCAGCCCCACTAACCCTAACAACCTCCCTCACCACCGCCTCATGCAACACCCCGCGTTTGGCTTCCACCACCGTGAGCCATTCGCGGGCGCGGGTGATGCCGGTGTACACCAGCTCGCGGGTCAGAATGGGGTTTAGGGTGGGCGGTAGCAGTAGGGCGATGTGCAAGAACTCCGAGCCTTGGGATTTGTGGACCGTCATCGCAAACACGGTTTCTACTGCGTGCAGGCGTGAAGGCAGCACCCAGCGGATGGGCTTGTCGGTGTCGCTGGCGGCACTTGATGAAGGAAAGGCGACTCTTAATAGCTTCTGCTGCGGGTTGCGCGGGTCGGGCACGGCCAGGGTAATGCCGATATCGCCGTTCATCAGTTTCAGGCCGTAGTCGTTTTGGGTCACCAGTACCGGGCGGCCTTCATACCAGCCTTTCTCCAGCGTGTAGTCACTGCCGAACAGCAGCTTTTCGCTACGCAGCGTGCTGGCGATGCGTTGGTTTAATCCTTCTACGCCCCAGGGGCCTTTGCGAAGCGCGCACAGCAGTTGGAAGTGGCTGTAGGCGCTGAGCACTTCGCTGGCCCAGGCGTTGTAGGCGGTTTGGTTCTCCTCGAACGACGCCCCCCGTGGGCGCTGTGCGTGCAGCACGTTGAGGTAGTGGCGGTAGCCGGTGGGTGGGGCGATGGGCTGGCCGTTATGGTCGCGGCGGTCTTCGCCGTTATTCAGAAAACTGCTCGGGCTGCCGTGAATCACCAGCTTGTCCAGTGCGGCGTCGTCGTTCATGACCAGGTGGTTCAGGTCTGGGTAGCCGTGGCGCAGCACGGCGATTACCGCCTGCTGTTTTTCGCGGTCACTCTGCGCATGGCTTGGCTGGTTAATGGCTTTGGCGAGTTGGCCGATGCCGCTGTGTTCATTAAAGCGGTGGCTTACCCTCAGCATGGTAATGGCTTGGTCGAGCGGTTGGCCTGCGGGGTCGATGAACTCGGCTGGCAGCGGCTGGCCGGTGGCCTGGGCCAGCCATTCGGCGGTGGCTGGGGTGTAGTGGGTGGCTTCCGCGCGGCGGCACAAGTCGCCGAGTACCGAGCCAGCCTCTACCGAGGCGAGCTGGTCTTTATCCCCCAGTAAAATGCACTGGGCGTGGGCGGGCAGAGCACTGAGGGTGGCCGCCATCATCTCGATATCCACCATCGAGGCTTCGTCGATCACCAGTACATCCAGCGCCAGCGGGTTGGCGGCGCCGTGGCGGAAGTGGCGGGTGTCGGGGCGTGCGCCGAGCAGGCGGTGGAGGGTGGTGACTTCTGTGGGGATGGTGGCTTTTAGCTGTTCTGTGGCTGAATCGTCGCGAGCTAAAGCTCCCTCCCACAAGATTCCCTCCTGCTTTGCCTCTTTCAACAAAGTGGTTAGGTCAGTGAAGGGGAGTTTTGCGACCTGCCCGGCGATGGATTCGTTCAAGCGGGCGGCGGCTTTGCCGGTGGGGGCGGCTAGGCGGATGCGCAGCGGCTGGCTGGGGTGCTGGGCCAGTTGCAGGGTTTGCAGCAGGGCGAGCAGACGCACCACGGTGGTGGTTTTGCCGGTGCCGGGGCCGCCGGTAATGATGCCGAAGCGGCTGCGGGCAGCCAGGGCGCAGGCGGTTTTTTGCCAGTCTAGGCCGTTGCTTTGCTTGAAAAGGATGTTCAGGGCTTGGGGGAGTAACCCAGGGTGACTGGCGTCACCCGTCGCCCAATGAATTGGCCTCCCACCTTTGCTTTCTGTGCCTGTACTTGCTGTGTCTATGTTTTCTAAACCAGTGCTGGTCGTTTCCAGGCGTGCGGCGATGTGTTGGTGCAGGCTTTGCTCGTACTGCCAGTAGCGGCGCAGGTAGAGCCGCGTGTTGGGGGTGCCGTTGGCTGAGTGAGTGGTTACTACTACCAGCGGCGTGTTGCCAGGGCCTTCGCTGGTGAGCAGCGGGTGGTGTAGGGCGGCTTGCCATTCGCTGAGCGTGAGCGTGGCCAGCACGTCGCTGGGCAGCGGCGGTGGGTCAGTGAGGTCGTCGCCTTCGGGTGGTAGCGAAAGGGCGAAATCCGGCGCGTTGAGCGTGGCGTTAATATCCAGGCATACGTGGCCGCGGCCTAGCTGGTGGCTGGCCAGCGCTGCCGCCAGTAGCAGCAGCGTGGGGGCGTCCGGGGCTTCACTGGCGAGAAAGCGCACCAGGGCGCGGTCTAAATCCCGCAGCCAGCCTCGCGCTACCCAGCGTTCACACAGGGCCAGCAGTTCCGGAGTGCTGCTGAGTGCCGGGTGGGCGCTGGCGGCTTCGCCGAACATATCGAAGGTGTGGCTATCGTGTTGGCGGCTCATGCCGTGGCCTCCTGTTGGATGGCGTGTGGCTCGCCTGCAAACAGGCTATCCAGGGCTTCGATGAGTTCAACCGGGGCGGGTTCGCCCACCACGCCGCGCCCAGGGCTGCGGCTGCCGCGTAGAAATACCGTCATCGAGCCGCCCAAATGCTGGTGCGGGTCGTAATCCGGCAGTCGTGCTTTTAACAGCCGGTGCATGGCGAGTAAGTAGAGCGCGGCCTGTAGGTCGTAGCGTTTGGCCAGCAGCGCGTGGCGCAGGGCCTCGGGTTCGTAGGCGCTGTCGTTGGGGCCTAGGTAGTTCGATTTCCAGTCCAGCACGTAAAAGCGCCCCTGGTGCTCGAAGGCCAAGTCAATGAAGCCTTTCAGCATGCCGTTCAGGGTATCGGCATCCAGCGCGGGGCGCTCTACCCCTGGCAGTAAGTGCTTGCTCACCAGCGCATCGATGGCTTGGGTGTTCACCCGCTTGGCGGCAAACCAGAACTCTAGCTCTACTTGGTAGCTTTCCAGCTCATTCAGCGCCACGCTTTGCGGGGTGGGCGCGGCCAGCGGTAGCGGCGTGGTGAGCAGGGCGCTTAGCCAGCCCGCCAGCGGCTCTTGCCACGCCTGCCAGCCGCGTAGCTGCACCCGCCGCCACAGCATGTCGTTGAGCGCTTCTCTATCCTTTGCGGCAGCATCGAAACCTTGCTTGCCCGCCCACTCCAGCAGCCCGTGCAGGAAGGTGCCGGGGCCGGGGCCACGGGGGAATTTGTGCAGGTGATACGCTTCCGGTTGGGATCGTTCTTGAGATAGTTCTTGAGATAGTTCTTGAGATAGTTCTTGAGGTTCATCCAGCACTTCGAAGGCGGTGGCTTCCTGGGCGGTGGTGGGCTCCAGCGGTGGCAGCACCGGGGCGGTGAGCGTGCCGGAAAGCCGCAGCGCGGAGTAGCTGGCAATCCACCAGTGCTCTTTGGCCGGGCGCGTGGGCGTGCGGGCGTGGCCCAGCGCACTGCTTTGCGCCACTTGGGCCACGCGCTCTGCGGTGGGCGCGGGTGGTTGGTGAATCTGTATCTCGCTGCCTTCCACCAGTTCGTCGAGCGCTTTATTGAGCGCCTCCGGTGACAGGGCATTGCCGCCTTTTAGCAGGTAGCCCAGCGCGCTGTTCTCCAGGCCTTTCAGCGGGGCTAGCCCCAGCCAGGTGGCGTGGCGGGCGCGGGTAAGCGCGACGTAGAGTTTGCGCAGGTCTTCCCCCAGCCGTTCGCGGTCGGCGGTGGCGAGTATCGCGTCATCCGCTTCTAGGCTGAGCTGTAGGTTGCCCTCGCCGTCGTGCCAGCGTAGCGGTACGTCCTCGGCTTTGACCGGGCGGTGGTTGGCGATGAAGGGCAGGAACACCAGCGGGTACTCCAGCCCTTTGGATTTGTGGATGGTGACCACCTTGACCAAATCCGCGTCGCTCTCCAGGCGCAGCTTGTGGCTGTCGCCGTGGCTTTCCGGGTCGGCAATGGCGTCAAATAGAAAGCGAATCAGCGCGTGTTCGCCGTCCAGTTCGGCACTGGCCTGCTGCAGCAGTTCGCCCAGGTGCAGCAGGTCGGTGAGCAAGCGCTCACCCTCTTCAAACTCTGCTAGCAGGCGGGCGGGAATATCAAAATCCACCATCATGCGGCGCACCAGCGGCAGTACGCCTTGGCGCTGCCACAGGCGGTGGTAGTGGCTGAACTGCTCTACCCGCTCTTCCCAGGCCAGCTCGTTTTGCTGCAGGTGGTCCAGCTCCGCCAAGCTTAGCCCCAGCACCGGCGTGGCCAGCGCGGCTCGCAGGTGCGCTTCGGCCTGGCGGGAGCTGGCTAGCGGCTCGGCGCAGGCGCGCAGCCAGCGCTCTACCTGGGCGGCCATAGGCGAGCTAAACACCTTATCGTGATCAGAAAGATACACGCTCTTCACCCCACGGCTGGCCAGCGCTTGGCGAATGGCGCGGGCTTCCTGCAGTCCGTTCACCAGCACCGCCATATCCGAGGGTTTGAGCGGGGTGAGCGTGTCGTCGGTTTTAAAGCCGCTCTCGCCTTTTTGCCCTGCGCTGAGCAGTTCCGCCATGTAGGAGGCGCAGCGTTCGGCCATCTCGGTTTGGTAGGCGGTTTTGGAAAGCGGCTCGTCGGCTTCCAGCGGCCAGAGCGTCATGGCGGGCAGCGGTTGGCCCTGGTGAACAAGCCGTTCGTGGCGGCCTTTGGCCTCTACCGGCAGAAACGGCAGCGGGTTGTCGCCGCCTTCTTCGCGGAACAGAAACGCCCCGGCCGGGTGCTCATCGGCGTAGCGGAAGCAGTGGTTCACCGCCTCTACCATGGCGCGGCTGGAGCGGTAGTTGGTGCCCAGCGTTACGTGGCGGCCTGCGGTATCTTCGCGGGCTTTTAAGTAGGTGAAAATATCCGCGCCGCGAAAGGCGTAAATGGCCTGCTTGGGGTCGCCGATCAGCAGCATGGTGGCGTCTCGGCGGGGCTTAGCGACCTCATACACCGCGTTGAAAATGCGGTACTGGATGGGGTCGGTGTCCTGGAATTCGTCGATCAGCGCCACGGGGAACTGGCGCAGTATCTGCGCGGCCAGGGCCTCTTTGTTGGGGCCTTGCAGGGCGCGGTCCAAATGGGTGAGCAGGTCGTTAGGGCCCATTTCGGCGCGTCGCTCTTGCTCCCGCTCCAGGCGCACTTTGCACCACTGCACGGCGTGAATCAGCAGGTCATTACGCGGCTCGGGCAGGGCGTTCAGTGCGGCGGGCAGCTCGGCCAGCGCTTCCCAGGCAGCCGGGCAAGGGGGCGCGCCCTCTTTCCATATCTCGGCCATGCCGTCTGGGGTGAGGCGTTTCCAGGCGGCATCGGTGAGTGCGGGGCGGGTGGCGTCGCTGTCGCACCACTCCCGCAGCGCGCCTAGCCAGTTGGCACGGCTTTTGGCGTTGAAGCTTTGGCCTTTGAAGGCTTTGCGCTTGGCGGCGTCTTCTAGTGCGGGCACTAGGTCATCCAGCCAGGCAGGCCAGGGGGCTTTTAACTCGGTTAGGCGTGCGCTGCGTTCGGCCTGGGCGGCGCTTAGGGTTTGCTCGGGGGCGGGGCGCGGGCTGCCCAAGGCCTCGCTTTCGGCCAGCAGTTTGCGCACTTGCCCGTGGAGCTGGTCCGGCGATTTCCAGTAGCCGGTAATGCTGCCCAGCGCTTCGGCGTCCAGCGGGTAGTAGAAGGTGCGCCAGTAGTCGCGCACTACCTCCTGCTCCAACTCTTGCTGGTCGTTTTCCAAATTGAGCGAGAACAGGCTGCCGCTATCGAAGGCGTGCTCGCGCAACATGCGGTAGCACCAGCTATGAATAGTGGAAACGGCGGCTTCGTCCATCCACTCGGCAGCCAGCTCTAAGCGGCGGGCGCAGGCGGGCCACGTGGCCTCGGGGTATTGGCTGCGCAGTGCTAGAAGCAGTGAGTCTTCACCCTGATGACGAAACACCGCCGCCGCTTCCACCAGCCGGTGGCGGATACGTTCGCGTAATTCTTGCGTGGCGGCGTTGGTAAACGTGACCACCAGGATTTCCGGCGGGGTGAGCGGGCGTACGAAGGCGGTGTCGTCTTCACTGTGCTGCCCGCCCAGCACCAAGCGCACATACAGCAGCGCAATGGTGAAGGTTTTCCCCGTGCCCGCGCTGGCTTCAATCAAACGGCTGCCGTGAAGCGGCAGCGTCAGCGGATTCAGCGGGGCGGGCTGGCTCATTCTCATTCTCCGAACATCACGGCAGGCGGAAAGCAAAGCGCCTTTGGCGGGTAGCCAAAGGCACCGGCACTATATCGCGTTGCCAAGAGCTGGGCAAAAGAGCAAAGCAGCGTTAGAGGCTGGTTTGAAAGACTGTGTCGAATTCGTTAGAGAAGTCTTGGGTGGCGGGAAAAATGCCCAATTGTTCAGCACTCCATGTCACTAGTCTTTTTGAGGTAACAAGGAGAACGTCGGCAAGTTCGTTCAGCAAGTTAAAGTGCTCTGCTATTTGTGCATAGTGCGTCGAGTAATCATGAGCGGCAATATTGCGAATAGCGCGGCAGCGCTGCCAGTCACTGGTAGCGTCCACGACGCCCTGCTTTTCGAACAGCGAAAGGACTTTGAGAAAGCTGTCAGTAGACTCCCCTGCCAACAGAGCGCTGTGCCGCATAGCAGAAGCAATGGAGTCCTGTAGCTTGGCAAACCGCTCATTGATAGCGGCCAGTGTTTCAAAAAGGTCGACATCTTTTTTATGGTCGGCTAACCAATCACCGTCCAAAGGCCATGTGACTTTTTTGCGTGATTGATGAAGAAACCAAGCGCAGCGCTGAATGGCTTCAAGCAGCTGCGCCAGATAGCGCTGCTGTTCGCTAAGTACATCCTGGCTCATGCGGCTACCTCAAGCGTCATTGGCCGTGACTGGGCGAGTGCAATGGCTTGAAACGGAGTAGGTTCAGCTGTTGTGACGTAGGTCACGATATCGAACGGTAGCTGGAGGCGTTGTTCTAGCGCCATTTTGAGCTCAGCACAGGCGAGTAGCGGGATGGCGTTGGGGGATATAAGCAGCAGATCGACATCGCCGCCTCGCTTACTATCATCTAGCCGCGAGCCGAAAACATGCACTGCCACCGAAGGCCCCACAAACTCACGGACGCCTGACAGAATAAGCTCGCGCTGTGATTGCGAAAGACGCATGGAGTCCGCTCCTAGTGATAAACCGGTGTTTAAATGGTAGCACTCTACTCACGATAGCAGATAGCCGCTCTCCCACCTGCTAGCCATAGCAAACAGGGGTTAGGCTGTGAGGTATCGTCGCCAACTGGTAATCTAGCGGGCTAGCCGCTCTTGGCGATCTGTTGATGCTGGTGAAGGGATCTCATGCTGACCTCGCTTCTGGATAACGATTTTTACAAGATCACGATGCAGAATGCCGTGATTAAACGCTTCCCCTATGCCCATGCCCGCTACGCGTTTATCAATCGTGGCGAGCATGCGTTTCCTGAGGGTTTTGGTGAGGCGCTGCGCGGTGAAGTGGATCGCATGGTGACGCTGCGCTTGTCGGATGAAGAGAAGCGCTACCTGCAAACCACCTGCCCTTACCTAGACCCCACCTATCTCGATTTTCTGGCGGGCTTTCGTTACGACCCCAGCGAAGTGACGATCGAGCAGCAGGGCAGCGAGCTCTCGGTGGTGATGGAAGGCCCCTGGTACCGCACCATTTTGTGGGAAGTGCCGCTGATGGCGCTGATTAGCGAGCTTTGGTACCAACTGCGCGGCGTGAGCGTGTCGGAAGATGACGAAGCGCTCATCGAGCAGCGCACGCGAGAGAAAATCGAACTGTACCGCCAGCACGGGCTGAAGATTGCCGAGTTCGGCACCCGTCGGCGTTTCTCGTTTGCGGTGCACGACCGAGTCGTCAAAGCGCTGCGCCACTACGGCGGCGAGGCGTTTAGCGGCACCAGCAACGTGCTGCTGGCCATGCGCCACGGGGTGAAGCCCATCGGCACCCACGCCCATGAGTGGTTTATGTTCCACGGCGCTCGCTTTGGTTTCAAAATGGCCAACAGTTTGGCGCTGGAGCACTGGGTGGACGTGTACCGGGGGGATTTGGGTATCGCGCTGACCGATACCTTTACTACCCGCGCCTTTTTCGAGAGCTTCGATAAGAAGTTCGCCAAGCTGTTCGATGGCGTGCGCCACGATAGCGGCGACCCGATTGAATTTGCCGATGCCACCATTGCCCACTATCAGCGCCTGGGCATTAACCCGCTGAGCAAAACCATTATCTTCTCCGATGCCCTCACGCCTGAAAAAGTGGAGCGCATCCGCGCCTTCTGCCAAGGACGGATTGGCATGGCCTTTGGCATTGGCACCAACTTCACCAACGATATTGGCGTAGCGCCCATGAACATGGTGATCAAAATGGTCGAGGCCCGCCCTGAAGGTCAGGGCTGGCTGCCAGTGGTGAAGCTGTCCGATGTGCCCACTAAGAACACCGGCGACCCGGAGATGATTGCGTTGGCGAAGAAAGTGCTCAGTATGGGCAGCTCATAGCCGCTTGGCTTTACTCTTTTTTGCCTTTAACAGCGAAAAAGAGCGGGGCGTAGAGCGCTTCCACCAATGTGGCAAAGGTGTGCCCGTTGGCTTGCTCGAAGAACAACCGCTCGAAGCGGGGCCACTGGTGGCTTAAATACGCGCTTTGGGCTACTTCACCGGTTTGGTAGCGGCCGCCTTCATAGGCGGTTTCAGCGGCGGCGTAGGCGTCGCTGTCTCGGCCTTTTTCTTGCGCCATGTCTGGTGTGCCTTGCTTACTTAGCCAAGCAAACGCGGCTTGCGGTGCGAGCGGTAGCGGGGTTTCTAGGCCCGCTTGCCACGCGGCTAGCTGGGTTTTCAAGTGCTGGCGGGCGGTCTCGGCATCCACCGGCGCTAACGTGACATGACCCGCTTTGGAGAGCAGTTGCGTCGTCATCGGGCCATCCAGGTTGCCCGCTAGGTGCGCAACCCAAGGGCGCAGCAGGTGGCTCCAGCGGTACTGGCCGCGCCCGCTGCCTTGGCTAATCAGGCTGCTACTGAGTAGCAGCAGGCGGCAGCGGTGGCCTGCTTCATCCTGACGCAGTTCGCCCAGGGGCTCTTCCAATGTGAGGCCGTGGGCTTCGAAGTGAATCATGGTGTCGGGCAGGGTATGCGGCCACGCGTCTAGCGCTTCTTCGTAGGCGTTGAAAAGCGCCTCCATGGGTTCGGCGAGTGCCGCGCGCATGCGTTCGCCGAACGCGCCCATGGCCAGCACGCCTTGGCCTTGAAAGCGTTCCAACGCCTCGTGTAATGCTTGCATGCGCGGCTGGCCGTTATCCACCGCGTGGCGCTGGGCGGCAATTAGCTGGTCTTGAAGCTGCCAGTTTTGCAGGCCATCCAGGGCGAAGGGCTCGGCGTCCAGCTCGGCGATGGCTTCCTGCTCGAAATAGACCCCCAAGCGAGCATTAAAGAAGCTGCGCACCGGCTCGCGCAGAAAGCTACCTAGCTGCCCTAATGAGAGGCTGGTGGGGGCGTTTTCCGGCGGTTGCAGCGTGCGGCTAGCGGCGGGTGGCGTGCGCGGGGCGTGCATCTCGCGCCATTCGTGGGCGTAGGTGAACAGCCGGCTTGCTGGGCTGTTGAAGTAAGCGCGGCTGAAAGGCTGCAGCGGATGCTCGGTGGTGAGTGTTTCCAGCAGCGGCGCGCCGTTTTCCGTTTGCCAGCCGGCTTCCAAGTGGTCGCGCAGTTGGCCCACCAGCACCGAGGGTGGCAGCGGCGTATTGTCGATCTGGCTGCGGCCAACCCAGCTCACGTAGAGCTGGTCGCGGGCGGAGAGCAGCGCTTCCAGAAACAGGTAGCGGTCGTCTTCCCGGCGGGAGCGGTCGCCGGGGCGATAGTCGCTGCCCATCAGGTCGAAATCCAGCGGCGGCTGGGAGCGGGGGTACTCGCCGTCGTTCATGCCCAGTAGGCACACCCGCTTGAAGGGAATGGCGCGCATGGGCATCAGCGTGGCGAAGTTGACCGCTCCGGCCAAGAAGCGTTGGGAAAGGCTGTGCTCATCAATTTGCGCCAGCCAGTGCTCCCGCACCATGGAGAGCGGCAGCGGGTCGTTGAGTTCGGCTTCCCGGCTGCTTTCCAGCATCTGCTGCAAGCCGCTTTCCAGCTTGGTGAGCATGATGCTCTCTTGGGCGTCGTCGGTAAGAAAGAAGGTTTCCAGCAGTGCCCGCAGCCGCGCGACCCAGGTGGCGGCATCGGTGGGTTGGCAGAAGCTCTCCCAGGTGGCTTCGAGCTTCTCTAGCAGCGTCGCCAGCGGCCCAGCCAAGCCCGCTTCCAGACCGCCGATATCATCAAACGGTTCGATACCTTGCCACGCGTGGCCGTCGCCCACGGTGTAGCCTAGCAGCAGGCGGCGCAGGCCGAAGGCCCAGGTGTTCTGGCTCAGCCCGCCAGGCAGCTCCAGCCGCTGGCGCTGCTGGGCGTTCAGCCCCCAGCGGATGCCCGCGCCTTCCATCCAGCGCTCCAGCACCGGCAGGTCACGCTCTTCTAGGCCGAAGCGCTGGCGCAGGGCGGGGACATCCAGCAGGTCGAGTAAATCGCTCACCGACAGGCGCAGCTCCGGCAGCCGTAGCAGTTTTTCCAGCGCGATCATCAGCGGCAGGCGGTGGCGGCTGGCCTGGTCGGAGAGCGTGTAGGGAATATGCCGCGGGTCGTCTGTGGGCAGTTGGCCAAATACCGCTTCGATGTGCGGCGCGTAGCGGTCGATATCCGGCACCATGACGATGATGTCTCGCGGTCGCAGGTGCGGGTCGGCGCTAAAGGCGGCCAGCAGCTGGTCGTGGAGAATCTCCACTTCCCGCTGGGGGCCGTGGCCGATATGAAACACGATGGAGTCATCGGCAGCGGGCAGGGCGGGCCAGTGGCCTTGCGTTTCCGCCACGGGGCGCAGCTCGCGTATGTCGTCTTGCAGCTGGCTGAGCAGGCAGTGGCGATCCTCGCCGCTGAACGGCTCGAACATATCGATGCGCAGTGCCTGCTGCTCGAATAGGGTTTGGTAGTTGCCTGCGTCGTCGTGCTCATCGAGCAGGCGCAGGTAGTCGCGGCCCTGCTTGCCCCAGGCGGCTAGCAGCGGCTGGGCGTGCAGGTGCAGGGCGTCATCGGCATCGCCGGTGCCCAGTACATCCAGCGCTTCAGGCATGCCGGTTTTACGCCGCTGGCGGTAGCGCTGGGCGCGCAGCAGGTCTTTGTGCTCGATGATATCCGCCCAGTAGAACTGGCAGGGGTTGTGAACACACAGCACGATTTGGCAGCAGCGGGAGAGCGCCGCCAGTGCTTCCAGGGTTTGCTGGGGCAGCGATGAAATGCCGAAGATAATCAGCCGACGAGGCAGCCCCGGCGGGCAGTCTTGGCCTTCCAGGTGCTCGGTGGCCTTCAAGAAGCGCTGGTGAACTTGAGCGCGGCTGCTGTTCAACCCGGCATCGCCTTGGGTGGCAGCCACATCGTCACGCAGGATGCGCCAGAGTGCGGGCTGCCATCGCTGGTGCTCTTCCAACGGGCGGTGCTCGCCTCTGGCGGTAATCAACACATCGTGGCCGTTGGCCCAGGCATCCAGCCAGTCGGCGCGGTAGACCTGGTATTGGTCGAAGAGATCCGCCAGCCGCTCGGCCAGTTGGTAGTGCTTGCGCTGGTCACGGTCGATTTCTAGAAACTGCGCCAGCGGCTCAAACACCGGCTGCCCGGCCAGGGTAGGCAGCAGGCGCAGCAGCCGCCATACCAAGCGCGACTTATCGAACGGCGAGGTTTCCGGCACGGCATCGGCGTTTTGCGAAACGTGAGTGAGCACCGTGCGGTAGGCTTGCCATAGAAACCGCGCGGGCAGCATCACCTCTAGCGCCGCCGCAATGCCCGCGCCGCCATTCTTAGGGTCTTCCGCCAACGCCAGTTTTAGCCACTGCCCAATACCGTTGCTCTGCACCAGAATGGTTTCGTTCTCCAACGGCCCCAGCGGCTGGCGGCGCATCCACTCCACCGCCAAACCGCGTAAATCTTCCAAGCGGTTAGCATGTACCACCATAAAACCGGGGGGGAGCGGAGCGGGGGAGAACAAAGCATTGGCAGGCATACGGCGGCGTTCCTTCACGGCAATCAGCGTCACGGGTAGCAGTGACGCTATGGTGCCATAAGTTGGGGGTACTCGCGTGTATCTGGAGTAGGAACTTTTATGTACGTTGGGTTATCATAAAAGATAACTTGAGCGGGGTTATGCTATGGAGTGGCAGGTTGAGTTTTATCCAGGTGTTGAGCAAGAAATTTTAAGTATGCCGCCCAAAATACAGGCCAGAATGCTCCGGTTGCTGGAGATGGTAGAGACTCATGGCGCTAACCTTGGGCCACCACACACGGAATCGATGGGCGACGGTTTGTTTGAAATTAGGGCAAAGGCAAAAGAGGGAATTGGCCGTTCTCTGTTTTGTTATGTGCATGGGAAACATATTGTCGTTCTTCATGCGTTCGTCAAAAAAAGCCAAAAAACGCCGCGTCAGGCGTTAACGTTAGCGCGGACAAGACAGCGCGAGGTGCAGTCATGATGAACTTAAAAGCACTAAAAGAGCAGGCTCTTCAAAACCCTGAAGTAGAGGCGGAGTATGAGCGTTTGGCACCGGAGTTTGCCTTGGCCTCCACACTGATTTCTATGCGCCAGCGTGCCGGGTTGACCCAAGAAGAGCTTGCCAAACGCTTGGATACACAAAAAAGTAACATTAGCCGCTTGGAGCGGGGAAGCAGTAACCCCGGCTGGAAAACATTACAGCGCTATGCACACGCCTGTGGTTTTGAGCTGACGGTACATGTTGAACAACAAAAACAGCCAGCCCATTAAGCAGTCAACGCGCTGCAATATTGGAACTCTCCTTGCGTCATCGGCTTACCGCCGCCAAGCTGTGGCCTCTGCCATGCAATGAAGAGGAGTCCGTGATGACCGAGCCGACCAACCATAATACCCGCCGCCACTCTGCCCCGGTGGTGGATGGCCCCGGTAAAGCGGCTAGCCGCGCCATGCTGCGCGCCGTGGGCTTCAACGATGACGATTTTCAAAAGCCTCAGGTAGGTATCGCGTCTACCTGGAGTATGGTGACGCCGTGTAATAGCCATATTGGTGAGCTGGCGGAGCTTGCCCGTGATGGGGCCGATGCCGCCGGCGGCAAAGGCGTGGTGTTCAATACCATTACCATTTCTGATGGCATTGCCAACGGCACCGAAGGCATGAAGTACTCGCTGGTCTCGCGGGAAGTGATTGCCGACTCCATCGAAACCGTGGCGGGCTGCGAAGGCTTTGATGGCTTGGTGGCGATTGGCGGCTGCGATAAGAACATGCCGGGCTGCGTGATGGGGCTGGCACGGCTCGATCGCCCCAGCGTGTTCGTTTATGGCGGCACTATCATGCCTGGAAAGGGCCACACCGATATTGTCTCGGTGTTTGAAGCGATGGGCGCCCACTCCCGTGGCGACATCGATCTAATCGAGCTGAAAAACATCGAAGAGACCGCCATTCCTGGCCCTGGCTCCTGTGGGGGCATGTACACCGCCAATACCATGGCTTCGGCCATTGAAGCACTGGGTATGAGCCTGCCGGGAAGCTCGGCGCAGAATGCCATCTCCCAAGAGAAACGCGACGACTGCAAAGCCGCTGGCGAAGCTGTGCTGGCGCTGCTGGCGCAAGACATCAAGCCCTCCGATATCATGACCCGCGAGGCGTTCGAGAACGCCGTGACCGTGGTGATTGCACTGGGTGGCTCCACCAATGCGGTGCTGCACCTGATTGGCATGGCGCGCACCATCGGTGTTGAGCTGACCCTGGCAGACTTCACCGAGATCGGTAAGCGCGTGCCGGTGCTGGCCGACCTGCGCCCCAGCGGCCACTACATGATGAGCGAGCTGGTGGCGATTGGCGGTATCCAGCCGCTGATGAGAATCCTGCTGGATGCTGGGCTGCTTAACGGCAACTGCTTAACGGTGACCGGTAAGACGCTGGCGGAAAACCTCGCTAACGTCGAGCCGTACCCGATGGATCAGCAAATCATCGCGCCGCTGGGTAACCCGATTAAAGCCGAAAGCCACCTGCGTATTCTGTTTGGCAACTTAGCGCCGGAAGGGGCGGTGGCGAAAATTACTGGTAAAGAGGGCACGCGTTTTAGCGGCTCGGCGCGGGTGTTTGGCTCGGAAGAGGAAGCCCAGGCACGCATCAACGATGGCACCGTAGTGGCGGGGGATGTGGTGGTGATTCGCTACGAAGGCCCGAAAGGCGGCCCCGGCATGCGCGAAATGCTTACGCCTACCTCAGCCATTATGGGCCGTGGCTTGGGCAACGATGTGGCGCTGATTACCGACGGCCGCTTCTCCGGCGGCAGCCACGGTTTCGTGGTGGGGCATGTGTCCCCGGAAGCCTTCGACGGTGGCCCGCTGGCGCTGGTGGAAGATGGCGACCCGATCACCATTGATGCCGAAGCCGATACCATTGATGTGCATATCAGCGATGAAGAGATGATGCGCCGCCGTGCGGCCTGGCAACAGCCTGAGCCGCGCTATCGTAAAGGCGTGTTGGCGAAGTATGCCAAATTGGTCAGCTCGGCCAGTACTGGTGCGGTGACCGACCAAGAGTAACCTGTGAAGAGTCACCGGCACGGTTAGGCTGTCACTAAGTCGTCAAGCGCAAGGCGTACCCTTAACGCCTTGCGCTTTTTAATGAGTAAACGGTGGGCACGATGGCGGTAGAGAATAAGATACGAGGACGAGCCAGCGAGGTGTTTTGGGCATTTTTAGCGCTGGGGCTGACCTCCTTTGGCGGGCCGGTGGCGCATCTGGGCTACTTTCGTACGGCGTTTGTTGAACGCCGCCAGTGGCTCAGCGAGCAGGCCTACGCGGATTTGGTCGCGCTGTGTCAGTTCTTGCCGGGGCCAGCCAGTAGCCAGGTAGGCTTTGCCTTAGGGTTGATGCGCGCTGGCCCCTGGGGGGCGGCAATGGCGTGGCTGGCATTTACGCTGCCCTCTGCCATCGTGCTGGTGCTGTTTGCATTGGGCGCGGCAGTGCTGGATGGCCCGGTGGCCTGCGGCATCATTCATGGCTTAAAAGTGGTGGCGGTGGCCATTGTGGCCCACGCGGTGTGGGGCATGGCGCGCAACCTCTGCCCGGATAAAACCCGCACGGGAATTGCGCTGGCGGCGGTGTTCGCGGTGGTGCTGGTCAGCGGGCCGTTGGGGCAGGTGGCGGCGATTGTGCTGGGCGGCGTGGCGGGGCTGCTGCTTTGTCGCCAAAGCGCTGCAGCATCGTCTAGCGAATCGCTGCACTTCCCGGTGACCCGCCGAGCGGGCACGCTGGCATTAGGTTTATTCGCCGTTTTATTGGTGCTTTTACCGTTGTTAGCGGCGAGTGCCGGTTGGTTGAACGTGGTCGATGCGTTCTATCGTTCAGGCGCGCTGGTGTTTGGCGGTGGCCATGTGGTGCTGCCGCTGCTGGAAGCGGAAGTAGTGCAATCGGGTTGGATCACGGCAGATGAGTTCTTGGCCGGTTACGGCGCGGCACAAGCGGTGCCGGGGCCGCTGTTTACGTTTGCTGCATATTTAGGGGCGCTGCTGCCGGGAATTCCCAGCGTGATTGGCGCGTTACTGGCGCTGCTGGCGATTTTTGTACCGGGGTTTTTGCTGCTGGTCGGCGTGCTGCCATTTTGGAGCCAGTTCCGCCAGTGGAGCAGTGCTCAAGCGCTGATGCGTGGTGCCAATGCGGCGGTGGTGGGTATTTTAGGCGCGGCGCTTTATCAGCCGGTGTGGACCAGTGCCATTCTTGGGCCTTACGAGTTCGTGCTGGCGTTGACGGGCTTTCTGCTGCTCACCGTGTGGAAACTGCCTGCTTGGCTGGTGGTCATCGTGGTGGCGTTAGGCGGCGTAATGATTCCGCCCCAGTAACCGGGGCGGGAAAATACTCAAGCGGTGAGAGTTAGCGGGGAGGTGGCTGCTATGGCGCCTCCAGCTCTAACGTGCGACGCAGGACATTAAGCTCGTTGATGTCCAGGTGCTCTAGCCTTCCGGCGAGCAGGTCGCTGATCTTTTGAACGGGTAAGCCAGCCTGGCGGGCTATTTCGCGGCTTCCCAGATCTGATACGGCGATCAGGCGGGTAATAATACGCATGAGGCGCGTACGTTTTTCTAGTTCCCTGACATCGAGGTCAGGGCTGCTTCGCGGAGGATCTAATGATTCTGCGTGAGCAGTTGAGTATGCCGTACTCATGTGACTCCATCAGTCGGAAATGACAAACACACAATGCCGCCAACTCACGCGGTTTTCAATGCCTAATTTGATGAAAATTTCACGCAGCGAGTAACACCCGCAAATGCCCGTGGCTCTGGTAAACTATGCGCCTTCCTATTTCTGAGTGAGCTGCGCACTGTGCGCGGCTTATGGACTGCTTTCTAGCTTAAATAGGCCGTTGGCCGAGGAGTTTTGCATGTCGAACAGCGCACCCAAGGTGGGCGTGATCATGGGGTCGAAGTCTGATTGGCCGGTCATGGAGCACGCGGTGGCGATGTTAGAGCGGTTGGGCGTTCCCTACGAAACCCGTGTGGTATCGGCGCATCGCACACCCGACCTGCTGTTCGAATATGCAAAAAGTGCCGCTGAGCGTGGCCTGCAGGTGATTGTGGCAGGCGCAGGCGGTGCCGCTCATTTGCCGGGTATGGTCGCATCACAAACGGCACTGCCGGTGCTGGGTGTGCCGGTGGAGTCTAAAGCGCTGAAGGGCTTGGATTCACTGCTTTCCATCGCCCAAATGCCGGGTGGTATTGCGGTAGGCACCCTGGCTATTGGCAAAGCCGGTGCCACCAACGCAGGCCTGCTGGCCGCACAAATTGTGGGTCTTCAGGACAGCGCCGTGCGCGAAGCTGTTGAGGCGTTCCGCGCCGAGCAGACCCAGTTGGTGCTGGATAACCCCGACCCGCGCCCTGACGTAGACTCCTCGGCCCAATAGGTAGCCATCATGAGCGCACAGAGTGCAAAACATATGATTGCAAAAAACATTGGTGTCCTCGGTGCAGGCCAACTCGGGCGTATGCTGGCGCTGGCAGGTTATCCGCTGGGCAACACCTTCACCTTTTTAGATACCACCGGTAACCCCAGCGCGGGTATCGGCGAGGTGATTGTCGACCCGGAGAACCAGCATCTGGCGGCGTTTCTGGATAAGGTCGATGTAGTGACCTATGAATTCGAGCACCTCCCCGTTGAGTTGGTAAAGCAGATTGAGCAGCACAAGCCGGTTTATCCCGGCAGTCGCGCTATTGCGGTGTGCCAAAACCGTGTAGAAGAGAAAACGCTGTTTGATCGCTTGGGTATTCCCACGCCGGCCTATCGCGTGGTGGAAAGTGCTGAGCAGCTCGCTGCCGCCGCCGCTGAGCTTGGTTGCCCGGTAGTGGCCAAATCAGTCACGGAAGGCTACGACGGCAAAGGGCAGGCGGTGCTGAAAGCACCGGAACAGGCTCAAGAGGCGTGGGACTCGATTGGCCATACGCAGCTCATCGTCGAGGCGTTTGTCGATTTTGTGCGCGAAGTATCGATGATTGCGGTGCGTGGCCGCGATGGGGAAGTGGTGTTCTACCCCATGGCAGAGAACCAGCACGTGGGCGGCATCCTACGCTACTCCGTGGCCCCACTGCCGGATTTAGACCCCAGCGTTCAACAAACCGCCGACAGCTACATTCGTGCGCTGCTGGATGAGCTGGATTACGTGGGCGTGCTGGCGCTGGAGCTGTTCCAAACCCGCGACGGCAGCCTGCTGGCCAACGAAATGGCCCCCCGGGTGCATAACTCCGGCCACTGGACGATGGATGGCGCGGCTACCAGCCAGTTCGAGAACCATCTGCGGGCAGTTCAAGGCTTGCCGTTAGGCGCAACCAACGCCATTGCGCCCACCTGCATGGTGAATGTGATTGGCCTGGAAGGTGATAACGCCGCGCTGCTGGCCATTGCCGACACCCACCTGCATCGCTATGACAAAGCCGAGCGCCCAGGGCGTAAGCTGGCTCACGTTAACGTCGTGGCGTCGAGTCACGCCGAGCTGCTTGAAAAAGTGCGTGCTTGTCAGGCGTTGATACCCGATGCGCCCCCCGTTGAGTGGAGTTTTGAATCTACGTTATGAACAACGAAGCCGCCTGAAAAGGCGGCTTTTTAATTTCTGATGGTGACTACTTTTGTGACTTAAACGTGCTAAAACAGATGTATTAAACAAAGCCTAACCAATAAGATTGGCGTTAAGCCGACTGAAGAACAGGGAGTTTGTATGTCGCCCCCCACACCCCTCGCCGCCACGGCGATGGCCTCCGGGCTGCGCAGTGGTTATCAGCGTGACCATCACATCACCATGCAGCGTTTGCGTGGCGAAAAAGTGCGCCTGCTTTACGACAACCTTTGGCAGCCAGTGCTGAGCAGCGTGCTGGCGGGTGGGCTGCTGGTAGCGGCCATGTGGCCGGTGGTGGATGCCGCGCTACTGCTGGGGTGGTTTACGGTGCTGGTGGCGATTTCAGGATTGAGATTACTGCTAGCCCAGCGGTTTAAGCGCCTGCCTGCGCTACAGCAGCAGCGCCAGCGCTGGCTGCGTTGGTTTGCCATCGGTGCCATTGCATCAGGGTGCGTGTGGGGGACTTCGGGTGTGCTGCTGTTTAGCCACGACCACCCCGGCCAAATTGCCGCGCTCTCGATTGTGCTGGCCGGGATTGCTGCGGGGGGAGTGACTACGCTCTCTTCCGTGTGGTGGATCGCGATTGGCTTTGTGCTTCCCATTTTGCTGCCGCTTAAGCTGCAGTTTCTGTTTCAAGGCTCGCCGCTTTCCATTTTAATCGGCCTGATGCTGGTGCTTTTTTTAGGTTTGATCATCGCCACTAGCCGCCGTTTTAGCCGTACTATTCACGACAATATTGCCCTGCGAGTGAACATGGCCGCCCGGGAGGCGCAGCTGCGCGAAAGCGAAAACCGCTATCGCTCTATTTTTCAGCACTCGCCGTTAGGCGTGCTGCACTTCGATGAGCAGGGGCAGATTACCGACTGCAACAGCAAACTGCTGGATATCCTGAGCGTGGAGCGCTCAAAGTTACTCGGCTACCGCATGCTGGACCGCTCTGCTGACCGAAACGTGGCTCAGGCGGTTAGGGGTGCGCTGGAAAAAGGCACGGGCTATTACGAAGGCACTTACCAACTGCCCAACGCCAGTGTGGGCACGCCTTTGCGGGCGTTTTTCAACGGTGTTCATAGCGCCAGCAATCAAAGGGTAGGCGGCGTGGCGATTATCGAGGATTTCACCGAACGAAAGCGCAACGAGGCGATTATTTACCGCCAAGCTTACTACGATGCGCTAACTGATTTACCCAACCGGCGGCTGTTTATCGAGCGCTTAGAGACGCTGTGTAACGAGCAAGCAAGCGACCAGCGCGGTGGTTTGGTGATGTTTATGGATATGGACCGCTTCAAGCTGATTAACGACACCCTAGGCCATGCCGCAGGGGATGACTTATTGGTGCAGGTCGCGCGCCGCTTGGAGTCGTGTTTGCAGGCGGATGATATGGCCGCCCGTTTAAGCGGCGATGAGTTTGTGCTGCTGGCGCTATTTGATACCACCGACCCTGAGGCGCTCAACGCCGTGGCGGCGCGTTACATGGATGCGGTGCAGAGCGCGTTGTCCGGCAAGTACCGTTTAGAGAGCCGCTGGGTAGAGGTGACACCTAGCATGGGCTACACCTGTTTTGATGCCACGGCCTGCGACCATGCCGATGTGCTTAAACAGGCAGATACGGCGATGTATCAGGCAAAGACCGAAGGACGGGCGCGGCTGCGCCGCTACCAGCCCTGGATGCGTGAAGAAGTGAACAAGCGTGTGGCGGAACAGGCGCCTAACCTGCCAATTGACCGCTAAGCAGTAGCCACAGGGCAATCAAGGCAAAGTGCCCTGGGTACCAGGCAAGCCAAAGGCGGCGCGGCATCTCCAGCGCCACCGGCGGCACTCGCTGGGCAGCACCGGCAGCCAGCATCAGCACGATCACGCAGGTGGCCACGGTGAACGATTTAGCCATGTCGGAGGCGTTCATTTGCCCGGCAATCCAGAGCACAGGAAATGCCGCTAGCCCCGCCCAAAGGCGCGATTTCAACGCATTTCGGGTTTCGCTGAGCGCCTGCATGGCAAACATAAACAGCGGAATCAGCAGCAGGCCGTTATGGCCATACTCCACCCAAAATCCCAGTAGATACCACACCGTAACGCCGACGGCAGCGCCTAACATGAGCCAACCAAAGCCTAACGTTTGCCGTTGATAGTGCTGCCAGCCTTGCCGTACCAGCGCTCCTAGCGCCAACCCGCTGGCCAACGTAAAACAGACGTTCAAAATGAACGCATCCGAGGCGCGTGGCATCAGCATATAGGGCACTTGCGCGGCGAGGCCGATAATCAAAATCCGCCGTGAGTAGCGCAGTGGGTTGCGGGTATTAAACAGGCCGTGCCACGCCACCATGGCGGCAAACAGCGGAAACGCAATGCGCCCAATGGATGAACCCGCCCAACCTAAATCCCAGTCTCCCGGCAGCACGTAGCGGGTCAGGTGGTCCACAGTCATGGTGAACAGCGCCAGCCACTGTCCCCAGGCCGTCCAGTGGGAAGAGGGGCGAAACACCTCTGCGGCGCTTGCCTGTGGCGTTGCGTGAGCCGCCGTCGATTCAGCCATGCTACCTCCTTGTATGTGGTTAAGTGATAGTAAAGACCCGGTTTGGCGGAGCAAGTTCGCTGGAGTGACGGGGCCTGGCAGGCGCTGAAAATCGGTTTACCCAGCGCCCAAACGTGGTCAATGGCCCGGCGGCCTTCGCTGAGCACAATAAAATCCGCATCCACGCCGATGAACTCAGGAATGTAGAGAATATCGCTGACTACCGAACCGGTCAGCGTAACGGGGGAAGTTGGCACGGGCGTGCCAAAAGGAGGGGTGGGCTATTCGTAGAATCATTCGCTCAGGTAGAAACGGGCGATATTGCCATGGGTACCTGGGCGAAGCGCGTGCAGCGCGGGAGGTAAGATGCGGAGTGAGGGCATGATGGCGTCTCGCTTGCGTGCCTCCCCAAGCGGGGAGGCAATCTTAGGCAGTTAGCGCGCTTACTCTTCGCCGAAGTAACGGGCGTAGATTTCATCGTAAGTGCCGTCTTCCTGAAGCTCAGCCAGAGCTTCGTTGAACTGTTCGGCCAGCGCTTCATCACGCTGACGGAAGGCGATACCGAAACCCTCACCGAAGTACTCTTTAGGCTCGCTAATGCGCTCACCCACCACGACGTACTCGGCTTCTTCGCTGTCTAGCAGCGTGGACTGGCCGATCGGGAAGTCGAGGAAGACGATATCCAGGCGCTGTGCTTCCATATCCAGCACCATGTCGTCGGCGGTGGAGTAGCGGCTGATGTCAGCGACGCTGCTGAAGTTATCGGTGACGTAGTTATCCTGCAGGGTGCCACGCTGAACGCCGATGGTTTTGCCCGCCAGGGTCTCTTCATTGGCTTCGCTGATGTCGAGGCTGCTCGGGGCGAACCAGGCAGACGGCATGGTGATGTAGGGGTCAGAGAACAGCACCTGCTGGCGGCGTTCGTCGTTGATGGTCATGGAGGACATGATCGCATCGTAGTTGCGTGACATCAGGCCCGGAATAATACCGTCCCACTCCTGCTCAACCCACTCACAGGTAACACCGATGCGCTCGCACAGGGCGTTGCCCAGGTCGATATCGAAACCGGTCAGCTCACCTTCAGCGGTGCGGTATTCCATGGGCTCGTAGGGAACGTCGACGCCGATACGCACGTTGTCGTAATCGCGCGCGTGAGCAGAAGATGCTGCAGCGACGGCCAAACCCAGCAGAGAAACGGTCAGTAGTTTTTTCATTTTTAGACTCTAAAAGAAGCAGGTTCACCCAAGGTGATCCCCCTTAACGTACCCCAGGTTGAGGTCGGCGAAAAGGGGGAGTCTGCATTTGAACCAACGTTTGTTTTACGCTGGACGTGTTGGATTTATCGTAGCTAGGAATTTTGTGGCCGCAGGTGGGCCAGTAATTTTTTCTCTAGGAAGCGGAAAAAATACAAAATCGCAAAGGTTAAACAGAGATAGATGGCCGCGACAAACAGGAAGGCATCAAACGGCGCATAAAAGCGGGCATACACAAAGCGTGCCGCGCCGGTGAGATCCATTAGCGTCACCACGCTAGCAATCGCGCTGGCGTGCAGCATGAAGATGACTTCATTGCCGTAAGCGGGCAGCGCACGACGAAAGGCGCTGGGCAGAATAATCCGCCGCATCATTAGGTTTTGCGACATGCCATAGGCGCGCGCTGCTTCGATCTCGCCTTTAGACGTGGCTTTGATCGCCCCACGGAAGATCTCGGTGGTGTAGGCCGCCGTATTGAGCGTAAAGGCGATAAGCGCCGGGTAGAAGGCTTCTTTTAGCACTGGCCACAGGAAGGTTTCCTGGATACCGTCGATGAACACAACGCCGTAGTAGATGATGTAGAGCTGGATCAGTAGCGGCGTGCCGCGAAATACGTAGGTATAGAGGTAGACCGGCAGGCTGATCCACTTATGCTTAGAGCTGCGCATAATGGCCATCGGAACCGCAAGAATTAACCCGGCCACCAGCGATAGAAACACCAGCTGTGTGGTGGTCACCAAGCCTTCCCAGTAGTATCCCAGGGTGGTGGGCGTAAAGATCAGGTTGTCTGCCAGCAGATCGTTAAACCATGCAGAGATATCTAGCATGTCACTGCCCCCCAAAGCCGATGTCGTAACGTTTTTGTAGCCGTGCAAAGATCCACTCGGAGACGCTGGCAATGAGCAGATAGGCCGCCGCCACTGGAATGAGGAAGACAAACGGCTCGTGGGTGGCCCGAGAGGCTTCTGCCGCCACCCGCACCATGTCCGTCAGGCCGATCACCGACACCAGAGCGGTGGTCTTGAGCAGTACCATCCAGTTGTTGGAGAGGCCGGGCAGCGCATGACGCATCATCTGGGGAAAGCGAATACGCCGAAATACCAGTGCGTTGCTCATGCCGTAGGCCTTGCCTGCCTCGATCTGGCCGTTGTCGACGGCCATGAACGCCCCGCGAAAGGTTTCGCCCATGTAGGCACCGAAGATAAAGCCGATGGTCAGTACGCCTGCGGCAAAGGCATTGAAATTGATGTAAATGTCGATGTCGTAGTTGTAATACAGCATGTCGCTGATGGCATTGACGCCGATCTGGCCGCCGAAGAACAGCAGCATCATCAGCACTAGGTCCGGCACACCGCGAATCACCGTGGTATAGACGGTGGCGGTGCGGCGCAACAGCCAGTTACGTGACATCTTGGCGCTGGCAGTAAGTAGCCCAAGGATAATCGCCAGAATCAGCGACAGAACGGCCAGTTGAACGGTAACGCCCGCCCCTTCGATCAGGCGGGGGCCGTAACCTTGCAAATCGAGCATGGTGTGGGTGCCTCGCGGATCAGTATTTAGGAGCCAGGAACTGCTTCAGGCGCGGTGACTGTGGGTTACCGAGTACATCGTCGGGAGCCCCTTGTTCCTCTACCAAACCTTGGTGCAGGTAAATTACCTTGCTGGAAACGTCGCGGGCAAAGCTCATTTCGTGGGTGACCACGACCATGGTGCGTCCTTCATTGGCCAGATCGCGCATCACTTTCAGCACGTCGCCCACCAGTTCCGGGTCCAGCGCTGAGGTCGGCTCGTCAAACAGCATTACTTCAGGGTTCATGGCCAGCGCTCGGGCAATGGCGCCGCGCTGCTGCTGGCCGCCGGACATTTGTGCCGGGTAGGCGTTGGCGCGAGCGCTAAGCCCTACGCGGTCCAGCAGTGCGTGGGCGTGCTCAATGGCCTCTTTTTTCGGCTTACCGAGCACGTGGATCGGCGCTTCGATGATGTTTTCCAGCAGCGTCATGTGCGCCCATAGATTGAAGCTCTGGAACACCATCGAGAGCTTGGCGCGCATTTGAACCACCTGTTTCCAGTCGGCGGGTTCGCGGCCGTGCTTGGTGGTTTTAAAACGGATTTGCTCGCCGTGAACGTACAGTTCGCCGTCGTCCGGCTGTTCCAGCAGGTTCATGCAGCGCAAGAAGGTGCTTTTGCCTGACCCTGAGGCACCAATGAGGGTGATGACGTCACCTTTTTGGGCTTCGAGAGAGAGGCCTTTGAGGACTTCTGTATCGCCAAAGCGCTTTTTAATATTGCGCACTTCAAGGGGAGTAGGCGTAGCGGCCATAACTTAGGCTCCAGTACAGGGTTGCCGCAGCAGCAACAAATGAATTCGTCGTGCGTGTGTGCGGCTGGCGCGAAAAAAGGGGCGATTCTATCAGGACTGCGCCAAATGCGCGTACTTTATCAGGACGACATTGGTCTTGGTACGTAGCGATGTGTCCTGACGGCCCCTTCATGTTGTTGTTATAAAAAAAGACGTCGTTATGAAAAGTACGTTTTCATCGTCAGACAGTAGCGCAAGTGTCCGTCAGGTAATGGCATGACTGGTACCACCAACAGTGCCGCACGAGCGCCTATGTCGACGTGGGCATTGGGGAACACCACATGTAATGGTGTCTTCTCCACGATGAAATCACCCGCTACCCCATCTTTGGCGAGGCAGGTGCCGGGCTCGAAACGGCTGAAATTGGGCACGTCATCGTCGAAGCAGAGTGTAAAGTCCTCCGCTTGGCGCATCAGCTCGTGCTGTACTTTAAAAAAGGCCATGGTTTCGGCGGTTTTTTTCGGCGGCTCGTAACCTGCGCTGAGCGAGCTGAGCAACGTTAGCATCGGTGCCAGCGCCGCCATGTCGTTCTCGCCAAACGGCGCGACGCGGCCAAGCTCGAAGGTAAACGCCTGTGCGTGGTGATAGTGTTTGCTGTAGTGGGAGAAGGTCCAACTATGCTGATGTTGATGCAGCACTGCCTGCATATCGGCAGCGGCCAACCACTGCCACTGTTCAGCGTCTGTGGCAGTTTCTGCATAGGGCTCTACCACAAAGCGGGTGTATAAGCTGCCACGGATCGCGGTATGCAGGTCGTAATGTAGCTTAGGCAGCGCATGATGACGATTGAAAAACGTATCGACCGCTTCCATTAGCTCTCGAGCTCGGTCTGGTTCGCTGCCCTTTGCGTCCAGCTCGCGCTTGAATAGCCGGTTAAGATTGGTGGTGATAAAGCGCTTCTGTTCTTTTAAGGCGGGAATGTTGCCTAAAATGACTAATATCGGCGCACCTAATTGCAGGGAGCTGGCTTCTAGAGCGCTGAGCCAGTCGCCAAGGAGTTCCACAGGAGCGGTTTCGTTGCCGTGGATAGCGGCAGAGAAAACGCAAGCATGGGCGTCAGGGCGAAGAATGTTGGGCGTTAGTTCCAGAACACCTGGCCCATGAAGATGGTAAGTGCCGCTGGGAAAGCGGCCGATGCGCGGGGAAGGGCGTTCGCCGTCAAGCGTCCAGTCGAGCCATTGGCCTAGCATGAAAGTGTCCTTAAGCATGGGCATTCGCTTTTTGTTGCCCTACCTTTACCACGCTGGCCGTTGACCACAAGTGGGGGCGTCGTTCGCGTGAAAATGGTCGGTGGGAAGATGAAAGTTGTTGGCACAAAAAAACGCTTATGGCAGATCGCTACAAGCGTTTTCAGGCCCAGCGCTTTTAGTGCCGAAGTGGCACAAGTGCAAGGTCGGCACATCGATGAAATCGAAGCGCGGCGTCGAAAACATTCGCTTTTATCTACGCTTAACTGCGCTATGTTTCAATAGAGTTTTCACTGCCCGCTGTGGGCAACCTGTCTGATGCTTGAATGCAAGTCCAAAGGAGTGAGTAATGACGAAGGTACTGGTACTTTATTATTCCATGTATGGACATATCGATACCTTAGCAGCCGTGTGGCGGAGGGGGCAAAGGGTGTTGATGGCGTAGAGGTCACGGTCAAACGCGTGCCCGAAACTATGCCGGAAGAGGTGTTCAAAAACGCGGGCGGCAAGCAGGATTTCACCACGCCGGAAGCCACGCCCCAAGAGCTGGCCGATTACGATGCCATCATCTTCGGCACGCCCACTCGCTTTGGCAACATGGCCGGCCAGATGCGTACCTTCCTCGACCAAACCGGTGGTTTGTGGGCCAACGGCGCGCTGCGTGGCAAGGTGGCGAGCGTATTCACCTCGACCGGTACCGGCGGTGGCGATGAGATGACCATTACCTCCACCTGGACCACCCTGGCCCACCACGGCATGGTCATCGTGCCGATTGGCTACGGCATTGAAGAGCAGTTTGATATTTCGAAAGTAAGCGGCGGCACGCCCTATGGTGCTGCAACGCTGGCCGGCGGTGATGGCTCCCGCCAGCCGGATGACCGCGAGCTGAAAATTGCCCGCTTCCAGGGTAAACACGTGGCTGAAATTGCCGCTAAGCTGGCGAGTTAATCGTTAGCTAAAAATGCTAGCTGAAAACGAGCAACGCCTCACTGTTAATGCAGCGAGGCGTTGCTCGTTATGGGGCGTTGTTTTTATAGGGAGATTAGCCGCCGATTCGATCAGCAATGGCTTTGCCCAAGCTTTCCGTGGTGCCCTGGCCGCCTACATCGCGGGTAAGCACCTGGCTATCGCCTTCGCCCAGCACGGCTTCGATGGCCTCGACCATGGCGTCGGCGGCTTCCTTGTGTCCCAGATGTTCCAACATCATGGCGCCTGACCAGATTTGGCCGATGGGGTTGGCGATGCCTTTACCGGCGATATCCGGCGCGCTGCCGTGTACTGGCTCGAATAGGCTGGGGAATTTGCCTTCCGGGTTGATATTGGCGGAGGGCGCAATGCCGATGGTGCCGGTGCAGGCCGGGCCTAAGTCGGAAAGAATATCGCCAAACAGGTTGCTGCCCACCACTACATCAAACCAGTCCGGGTGCAGCACAAAGTTGGCGGTCAAAATATCAATGTGGAACTTATCCACGGCGATCTCTGGGTACTGTTTGGCCATCTCGGCGACCCGCTCGTCCCAGTAGGGCATGGTGATGGAGATACCGTTGGACTTCGTGGCCGAGGTGAGCTTTTTACGCGGGCGGGTTTGCGCTAGATCGAAGGCGTACTTCAGCGCGCGGTCAACACCGGTTCGGCTCATCACCGTTTCCTGAATGACGATTTCACGCTCGGTGCCTTCATACATTTTGCCACCGACGCTGGAGTACTCGCCCTCGGTGTTCTCACGAACCACGTAAAAGTCGATATCACCAGGCTTGCGGCCCGCCAGTGGGCTTTTAATGCCAGGCATTAACCGGCAGGGGCGCAGGTTGATGTACTGGTCGAATTGACGACGGAATTGCAGCAGCGAACCCCATAGCGAAATATGGTCCGGTACTTTTTCTGGCCAGCCCACCGCTCCATAGAACAGCGCGTCAAAGCCTTTGAGCTGCTCAAACCAGTCATCGGGCAGCATCTTGCCGTGTTCCAGGTAGTAGTCGCAGCTACCAAACTCAAACGTGGTGAATTCCAGGTCGATATTGAAGCGCTTGGCGGTGGCTTCTAGTGCGCGGATGCCTTCGGGCATCACTTCGGTACCGATACCGTCGCCAGCGATGACTGCAATACGATGGGCCATGGGGGCTCCTTGTTTTATTAGACGTCACAAAATAGCAGGGCGTGTTTTCGTGGTATGAGTGTAGCGCCTGTTGGCGACGAGATAATCAGGCTACTATGCAAGCTATTGTTGCCTTAAAGTGAAGAATCCCATGATGCTGGATGACCTCGCCTTTTTTCAGCAGCTGGCCCGGGCAGGGAGCCTAACTGCCACCGCCCGAGAGCTGGGGCTGTCACTCTCGGCCGTCAGCAAACGCTTAAAGCAGCTAGAAGCCCGGCTTGGCGTGACGCTGGCGGCGCGTACCACTCGCCGCTTGACGCTGACCGCCGAGGGGGAGCGCTATCTCACTCAAGGTGGGCTGATTTTAGAAGAGCTGCAAACGCTGGAGAGCGCACTCAGCGATACCGCGAGCCAAGGGCTTACTGGACGGCTGCGGGTCAACGCGACCTTTGGCTTTGGCAGGCGGCATATTGCGCCGCTGCTCTCACATTTTTGCGCAGAACACCCGGCGGTGGAGAGCTGGCTGGAACTGACGAATTTCCCACTCAATTTAAGCGATCACGGTTTTGATGTGGGGATTCGCATTGGCGAGCCGCCGGATTCGCGCCTAGTCGCCAAGCGTATTCTTCCCAACCGGCGAGTGCTGTGCGCCTCGCCAAGCTATATGGCGAAGATGCCCGCGCTGAATGTGCCGAGCGATCTTGCCCAGCACAGCTGTTTGGTGATTCGTGAAAATGATAGCGACTTCCCGCTATGGCGGTTTGAGTATCGCCACTCGTCGCAGCGCCAAGCGGTGAAAGTTAGCGGGCAACTGGCCAGTAACGACGGCGAGGTAATTACTCGCTTAGCGCTGGATGGCCATGGCGTGATGCTGCGCTCCTGGTGGGATGTGAACGAGCACTTGGCTAGCGGCGCGCTGCGCACGCTGCTGCCCGATTGGCAGGGCGTTCGCGCTGACTTTTATGCCGTGTTTGAGCACCGCCGCCATATACCGACGCGCATTAGCGCCTTCATTGATTTTTTACAGCGGGAAATGGCGGGCAGGGTGCCCGCCTTGCCCAATGGCTGACAGGCGGGGTGCGCTAGCGGCCTGGACAGGTTTGGTCCTGCACCACGTCAATCAGCTCATCGGTGGGGAAGTCCAGCTCGGCGGCGCGCTGGCGCAGGCGCTGCTCCACGTCGCCTTCAAGGGTTGGCGTGCGGGCCAGAATCCATAGGTAGTCGCGGTTGGGGCCTGCCACCAATGCCCACTGGTAGTCGTCATCTAGCTCAAGGACGTTATAGCCGCCGTAAAACGGGCCAAAGAAGCTGACCTTCAGCCGACCAACGCTCTCATCATCAATAAAGTAGGCGCGCCCCTCGGCTTCATCCCAGGCTTGCGCTTCCAGGTTGTAGCCTCGGTTGATTACCTTAACGCCGCCATCGTCACGCAGGCTGTAGGTAGCCGTGACGCAGTCCAGCCCCTCTTCAAAGGAGTGATCCAGGCGGGCAATTTCGTACCACTCTCCCAAATAGCGCTCTAGCTCAAAACCAGTGACGGGTTCGGTGCCATCGGGAATGCCGGTGCAGCCGATCAGCAGTGTGCCGGTAGCGGCAACCGCTGCCAGCGTGGCCATGCTCCTTGGCCGCGATGTGGGTTTCATCATCTTGCTCCTTGCACGTGAACAATAAACGTTAAATCTATCAGTGTGGGTCACTGCGTGTCATGGTTCCCGTTGGGCGCGATACGGCAGGCCAAGGAAATAGGCTATGGTATGTCTGTTACCGTATCCTCTTAATAATGCTTATAACAAAGGAGTGATTATGTGGCATCAACAAGAGATTCACTTGCCGGAAATGCCTCGGGGCTTTCACCTGATTACCGATGAGATTGTCAGGGCGCTGCCCTGTTTGGCAGAGTGCCACCAAGGGCTGCTGCATTTACAGCTGATGCACACTTCCGCCTCGTTAACGCTCAATGAAAACACCGACCCAGATGTTCGTCATGATCTGGATGCCTTTATTCGCCGCTTAGTGCCCGAAGGGCTGAGCTACTTCCAGCACACCTTAGAAGGCCCTGATGACATGCCTGCCCATGTGGCCTCTAGCCTGCTAGGCACTCAGCTTAGCCTTGCGGTACGCGATGGCCGCTTAGCCCTTGGCACCTGGCAAGGGGTGTGGTTAGGTGAGCACCGTGAACAGGGTGGTTCGCGCCGCTTACTGGCCACATTGAACGGCTGTACTGCGCCCTAGCGGCAGTCCATTGAATGACTTTTTTGAGATAAGCGCCCCAGGCCGGGACGCCGAAATCGAGCGTGGCGTCATCAGCAAGGGCGGCTTGGGTGGTAACGCCTGCGAGGCTTAGGGCAATCGTAGAAACGAGTGGACGGGTTAAACGCGTCATGGAAGGGGGTCTCCTTGCTTAGGTTATTGTGATTACGCGGTGGTACGAGCGAGAACACGCAGGCGCGAAGCCAGCATATCGCGGTCTAGATAGGTGCCCTGAAGGTGGCGAGCACCGCTATTGGGATCGAACTCCCGGCGGCCGTGAAGCACGCGCCGATTATCGAACGCCACCATCTGGCCCGGTTTTAAAGTGAACTCCAACTGATGGGCATCGCTGTGGAAGAGTTGCCACAGCACTTTATAAGCGCGGTACCAAGCCTAATGCCAGTCAGGCTTAACTGACTGGCATTAGCCCCAAAGACTTTGTTTAATTTATAGGTAGCTTTTTCATGAGCCAATTACCACCGCTGTTATGGCCACAAGCCTTTGAGTCTGCTGTCCGCACCCTGAGCTTTACTGCCGCCGGTAGTGAGTTAGGAGTTACCCAGGCGGCCATCAGTCAGCGTATTCGGTTGTTAGTTTTTTTTGCTGATAATGAGTAAATTCACCAATTTTCTTGCCATTTTGGTGCAACCGTGAAGAATGATGCGCCTTCTTTGTTTTAAAAAAGGTGTGTTTGGTATGGATTTTACTCTTCCTCCCCTGTTGACCGCGATGGTGGACCGCGGTAATGGGCTGTTATGGGGCAGTGTGCTGATTTACCTGCTCATCGGTGCCGGCCTCTATTTCACGGTCATGACCCGTGCTATTCAAATTCGTTATTTCGGACATATGTTCAAGCTGCTGCGCGGCTCCCGGCAGTCCAACGGCGGTATTTCCTCGTTCCAGGCGCTCTCTACCAGTCTCGCCGCGCGGGTGGGCACGGGTAACCTAGCGGGCGTTGCGGTGGCGATCTACTTCGGCGGCCCCGGCGCGATTTTCTGGATGTGGATGACCGCCATGGTGGGCATGGCGACCAGCTTTGTGGAGTCCACGCTGGCTCAGGCCTACAAAACCGACCATGGCGATAACACCTTTCGCGGTGGCCCGGCGCGCTACATCGAACGCGGCTTGGGGCTGCGCTGGCTCGCGGTGCTGTTTTCGATCTGCCTGATCATTGCGTTTGGGCTGGCGTTCAACAGCGTACAGGCCAACTCCATCGCCCAGGCCATGGAGCAGGCATTCGCTATTCCCACCTGGGCCATGGGGTTAGTCTTGATGGCCATCGTCGCGCCGATTATTTTCGGCGGCTTGAAGTCGATTGCGAAAGTGGCCGAGTTAGTGGTGCCGCTGATGGCACTGCTGTACCTGATCTTGGCGCTGGTCGTTGTGGCGCTCAATATCAGCGACCTGCCCGCTGCCATCATGACGATCGTGCAGAGCGCTTTTGGTATCGAGCAGGCCGCTGGTGGGGCGATGGGCTATGCCATTTCCCAAGCGATTATGAACGGCATTCAGCGCGGCTTGTTCTCTAACGAAGCGGGTATGGGGTCTGCGCCTAATGCGGCAGCGACTGCCAGCACCCGCCCGGATCATCCGGCGGCTCAGGGTTTTATTCAAATGCTGGGTGTTTTTCTGGATACCCTGGTGATCTGTACCGCGACGGCAGCAATCATCATTATGGCTGGGCCGGAGCTGCTGGCAGGTGAGAACAGCAACGGTATCCAGCTAACGCAGATGGCGCTCTCCAGCCACGTAGGAGACTGGGGCGGCATGTTTGTTGCCATCGCTATTTTGCTATTTGCCTTCACCTCGGTGATTGCTAACTACTCCTACGGCGAATCCAACATTGAGTATCTGGCAGGCCGCCGTGCGCCGCTGGCGGTGATGATTTACCGCTTTGCCGTGCTGGGCATGATTATGGTGGGTTCCGTAGCCAGCCTTGGTGCGATCTGGAATTTTGCGGATCTCTCCATGGGTATGATGGCGATCATTAACCTGGTGGCGATTCTGCTGCTATCGCCCATTGCCTTTGCGCTGTTCAAAGATTACGACACGCAGCTCAAGGCGGGTAAAGAACCGGTCTTCGACCCCAGCCAGTTTCCGAAACTGGCCAAAAAGGTCGACCCCAAGGCGTGGCCCAAGCAGAAGTAACAGGCACGAGTTAAACGCGCTAAATGCCCCGCTCGACGATGCCAAAGTGCAGCGTGGAGCGGGGCTTTTGCGTGGCGCAGGATAATTCGATTTTGTCGAATGTAGCTCGGAAAACGTTGCGCTTTTGCTCACCGAAAAGCGCCGTAGAATAGCGCCCAACCTTCTCTCTGTTTTTAAGGAATTTTCATGACCACTCGTGCCCTGTTAGTGACCTCTTCTATCCTCGGCGACAACGGCCAGTCCAACGCGCTGGCGAGCCATTTTCAGCAGCAGGCCGCTGCACGTGATGGCGTCGCCGTTACCC
>Ga0208030_1000318_pt1 | contig 34970 bp, 47 predicted proteins | sample MalvirDeepMed_M9_FD_184246 | JGI IMG/M metagenome (GOLD analysis project Ga0208030, IMG submission 184246) | Marine viral communities from the Global Malaspina Expedition - Malaspina viral metaG DeepMed_M9 (SPAdes) (version 2) | ecosystem: Environmental > Aquatic > Marine > Oceanic | place...
GGGGCCGCATTGCCGCTCCACGTCATAGCCGATCTCACTCACGGGATTTTCCACACCGGGTATACACACGCATGGCAGTCACGTCCAGACCTTCGGCCATGGCTTATGGCGTCCGTTGACACTCCGACAGAATACGCCATGGCGAAGCGCTCCGGCTGGCGTACGTTTCGCGTGAGGACATCGGACGAGCACCTGGATTCGCGGGAGATCGCCTGTCCCGCATCGGACGAGTCAGGCAAGCGTACATCCTGCGACCATTGCCGATTATGCGATGGATCACGCCATGCTGATCACCGCAAGTCTATCGCGATCATCGCGCATGGTATCGGCATCTCGTCCTATGTCAGCTTACGATCCTTGTCCAGCCGATAAGGGGAACTCGCACTCGCACTCGCACTCGCACTCGAACAGGAACAGGAACGTGCTTATGAAACTGAATACGGACCACATTCTTGGAAGGAGCAGGCAATGCCAACACGTGAAAACAGATGCACGTTGACGCGGGATCATCTTGGCCAATTAGGCGTTGATGACTTAGAGCATCTCGTCTCGCGACTCAGGCGGGCGACTCGTAGAGCAGAATCCGTCCGAGACTGGGCGAACTGTGTTACTACGCCAACGTGCGAGAGAGTCGATGATCTCCTTTACGATCTCACGTGTCTCGTCGATGACGTGCATAGAATATTGGACGGCGGCATCAGGCTTGTATAGAAACCGTCACCCTTTCAGGCGCGGCGTTCCTAGGGGCCGAGGCGGGGCTTGAGGACAATCTTGAGCAGAGCGCCGCGTATATCAACAGCTGGCTGACTGTACTCAGACACGATCACGGGCTCGTCATTAGCGCCGCGTCACAAGCCCAGAAGGCCACGGACCACATTCTTGGAAGGAGCAGACAATGACACAGCGAACGAGGATCACTTACAAGATTATTAATGTTTTTCAAGGTTTTCACAACCCGTGCGCCGACTACGGATGGCAGGTGTGGAGAAGAGATTCGTGGGAACCAGACCGGTCACTGGTCGGCGTATACCGCACGCGGGCACGAGCACAAAGCGTGGTGCGTGAATCAAAAGAAGAAGACGCGGATGTGTACGTTCTAGAAGACGCGGAGGTGAAGTAAGTGCCGATTACGTTACCAGACTTCGCACAACATCCGGCGTTCATGCGACTGCAGGCCGAAATGGGAATATCTCCGGCCACGCAGGCCGAAGAGACTAGGAACTGCGAGGCCGAGGCGCTGGTCGCCAGGGTGAAGCGTGACTCGTCCGGGTATCTCACGTCCACGGAGCTGGCCGCACTCCGTGCCGTCGAGCGGGAGCGGCTGACGCCAGTACTCGTGCGGTGCGGATCGTGCCGCTTCACATGTGCGATCCAGGACAGCGCGTTCCTGATCGCGGCTGTCGAAGCCCACGGGGATTTTGTACGGGATGTGTCCCTGCGTTGACAAGGCCGAAACCGGCACGGGACGGTCACCCTACGGATAGGAGTAACACGTTATGTCTAGGATCACGGTCTATGCAAACAGTACGATTAGTATCGACGGCAAAACCACGGGCTACCGTGTCCGACAAACATCCACCGGAACGGTAGTCGAGCGACACGCGACCTACGGATCTGTGCTACCACTCGATCTGGGGGACACCGTAGCGATGCCGTCCCCACGCTACGCGCTCAGTTGTCGTGAGTGCGTACCCCTGTCCGGTGTCCCAAATGCCAACAATTTTGACATGGATCTACTGAAAATCTGGGACACGGCGCAGCGTCGGCGGGCGGTCGATAAGGCGATCCGCCTGAATTATTTTGATGTCATTGCGGCATTCGATAGGAGATGGGCATCTCGCAGGACGACTTAACGTTGACAAGGCCGAAACCGGCACGGGACCGTTCCGCGCCGGTTCACCCGTATGGCGGGTGCTGACGAGGCCAGTACGCACTCGACCCAGGAGCAGACTAAATGAAAACTTCTCTCAGTGACGACGGCAAAGGGGCGCTTTATGCCTGTGAGAATTGCGAGTGGCGTGGCGAGGCCGTACTGGGCGGCGAGTGGCGTGGCGAGCCAGTACTGGGCAGCGAAACGCTTCAGATCGGGGACAGGATCAAGGTCCGGGGGATGTCTGCATCCCTTGGGATGCAGACAGCGTGGCACACCATCCAGTCGCTCGACCCGATCACGGTCCGGGTCGATGGTCTCGCCGACTACCTCGTGCGACCTCGTGATGTACTGGAGTCCGAGGTACACAGCTCATGACGCCCCCGTGCCAACGCTGGCGCGACCGGCGCGACAGCTATCGCCCCGCCGGAGAGGTGATTACGACGCAGGACTACGCGGTCGCGCGCCTTGCCTCGGACGCGGTCGCCAAGACGTTCGTGCAGCAGCATCACTATAGCGCCACCTACCCGGCCGCCCGGACGCGTGTGGGGCTCTACCGCCACGGGGCCCTCGTGGGTGTCGCGGTCTTCTCGGTGCCATGTAATGTCAAGGCCCTGACGTCGGTCTTCCCCGGCGACCCGCGCGACAGTGTGGAACTGGGCCGCTTCGTGCTCCTCGATGACGTGCCCGCGAACGGCGAGACGTGGTTTCTGGCGCGGTGCTTCGAACTCCTGCGGCGCGACGGCTACCGTGGGGTGGTGAGCTTTAGTGACCCGACGCCACGCACTGACTGCACCGGGCGCGTGGTATTCCCGGGGCATCTCGGGACCATCTACCAAGCCCACAACGCCCAGTATCTGGGACGGGGCACCGCGCGCACGCTGCGGCTCCTGCCGGACGGCTCGGTGATGAGCGCCCGGTCTATCCAGAAGATTCGCAGCGGGGAGCGCGGCTGGCGCTACAGTGCCGCGCTGCTGGCCGGGGCGGGCGCAGGAGCGCCGCCATCGGGCGACCGGGGGCGATGGCTTGCCGCAAGCCTAGCGCGCGTCACGCGGCGGCTGGTGCATCCGGGATGCCATCGCTATGCGTGGCCCCTCCGGCGTGGCGTGCAGCTCGCCATGACCGCCACGCCGTATCCGAAGGAGCACGAGCACGAGGAGTGACAGAAGACGGAAGAGAGGCCGAATCCGGTGCGGGACCGCGCCGCCCCGGACTGCCCGTGATGCGGGCACTGACGAGGCCAGATTGCGCTCGACCAGGAGAGACATCATGACGAAGTGCTACACACTCGATCAGCTCCTCCTCGCGAAGGGCAGACTCTGGGAAAAGTACGGCTATCGTCGCGTGTATTTTAACGCGGCTGATGCGTACGGACTAGACATCGCACTGGATCACACGGGCAATGTCTCAAGCGCTCTCCTCGTGCAGCTCGACGACGCAAAAATATGGTACGACCTGGACTATGGGCGCTGGGACTGGCGTATCGAGACCGGGCCGTACGCGGTCCGGGATCTCGTGCAGGCCATGCTGAAGAACTTAATCGCCAGACTCACGGACGGAGAGGTGCGCGCGGCCATCGCCCGACTCACGGACGGGGAGGTGCGCGTGGCCGATGGGACAGGGACACTCGTAATCGGACGACGCTACGATGTGGAAGCGTGCCGCGCGCGGTTTGTGGGGTGGACAGCCGGGACGGGCCACGCCACTGAGGGGCACACAGTCGACAGCTATTTTAGCAACGGCATCTACCTGGGGCCTGACGAATCCGATATCGCCCCCCTCTTCCAGTCGCCTCACGATCCCAACATTGAGTATAGGGGTATCTCATGAGTGCGACGAAAGCGGCCCCGCCGAGTTGGCGCGCGGTCATAGTGTGTGCGTGGCTCGTGGCGCTCCCCCTGGTGCTGATTGGCTTGGGGGCGTGCGGGTTTTGGGACTAGCCAGTGAAGGAGGAGGGGCCCCTCGACGTGCTGGGGGGGCTCTCCCTATTATAACCGCACCACGCTGGAATCGAAGACGACTGTTAGTCCGCTGTTTTTATAAAAAGAGCCGACTTAAATTTCAAGTGGGTCTAAAGAGTGGATCGTAGGACGGTCCGGTCCACGGAGGGACAACGCTCATGAGTGAGGACACCAAAAACCCGGCCGCTGTCACCTTGGGACGTCTCGGAGGACGGGCGACCAAGGGCGTTAAAAGCATCGCGCGCATGGTCGCGGCACGTCGGAATGGACTGCTGGGGGGACGGCCGCGCCGAGTGAGCCCCGTCAGCGCCGCACACGTCCCAGCGGAGCATCCCCCGCGCGATCAGTAGCGCACGCTGGGCGGGTCACGGAGGTGCCGATCATCAGCTCGGTACCGCACTAGGAAGCGCACCTCCGCTCGATGCGCCCTCAGAAACGCGCGGTCGTCCGGGGTGGCACATGCCGGCGGCTCGATCTGCACCGACCCGTCGTCCCCCGAGTCTGGACTCCAGGCATCGGCCAGCACAACCGTGCCGCCCCGTGCCTCAATAGCCCACATGCATTCCAGCACGGCCAGTGTCACGACCGTGCCGTCGCGGAACCTGATGGTTTTAGCGGGCGTCATACGTCCCTTCCGACGTCAGTACGGTCGCGAGGGCAATCGTGTCGTCCGGTTGCCGCCGGTACGAGTTCGGGTCACGGACGGCTTTCCGCACCGAATCCGCTTTTTCACCCAGGGCCTCGGCGATGTCCTTCACTGCCATCGGACGCTGCTGCAGGAGCGCGCGCACGCGCTGATGGATCGGGAGCGTGGCCGACAGATCAGGGCTATCCGTTACTTCAAATTGCTCCACGCGGGTACGCTCCCGCGCAAACGTCAGCCGCACCCCGAAGGTCGGCAGTCGTCGTCCGGTATTACTTTTTTTATGGGCGAGCGACACGTCAACGACATTCGCCGCGTCCCCCTCCTCACCGGCACGTTTGATTAGCCAGACACTGCGTGCCCCGTTCGACCAAAAGACACTCCCAAATGGCTTGTCAGTGCCGTGCTCGGCACTCTTCGTGGTGTGAGCTAGATGGAGTGAGCCCACGCCCAGGAACCGCACGGCCCGGAAGTACGCGGCGGCGTGCTCCGCGTCTTCGGGCCGTCCGGGCACCGCAAACCCAATCGAATCGCAGACCAGATATTGAATGTCGTGCTCGACAATGTGACGTTGGAGCCGGTGGCTCTCGCTCACGAGGGGGGCCGCGCACCGTACATAATGCAACGTCTCGTGTGGCATCGTCTCCCCCACCAAGCGTTCGAGCCGATCACGATGATCCTCGGGCGAAAATTCCCAGTCGGCAAAGAGCACCTTGACTCCCCGCCCTGCCAGCGTGGCGGCGATGTGGAGCGCCAGGTAACTCTTCGCCGCCCCCCCATCCCCAAATAAAATCATCGGATGGTCCCGGAGGATCGGGAGTCCCGTGACTTCCCAGGTTTCGGTCGGTACCGGCCGTGGATACTCGGCCAGCGGCCGAATGGGACTGCCTTCCCGTTCGGCCTGCGCCACGCGCAGCGCCAGGGTTTCGACCGCCCCGATCCAGTCCAAATCCGTCGCCCCTGACCGCACCCCCAGTGCGGAGGCGGTGGCGGCACGGGTCCGTTGGCTGGAGTAATTCAGGGACGACCAGTGCAGTACCCCGTCGATGGTTTTCGCACCGGTCATGGTCGTGGTGACCGTGAGTTCCCCGTGCAGCTCCAGACTGCGGTCCCGGTGGATTTCGCTGGCTTCCAGGCGGATGCCGAGCGCCGGATATTCCAAGCGGTACCGCCCCTCGCCGAGGCGGGTGAAACGCTGGTCGGCCCGGAGGACGTCCGGGAGCACCCCTTCCAGAGGCGCGAGGAGGCTCTCTACGGGCCGACCTGTCGCATCAAGGGCCAACGTCCTGAGCGCCGTCACCGTGCCCCCTGCGCCAAACCAATCGGAAATGTCGCCATGCGCCGAGAGACCGGGCAGGGGGACCAGGGTGGCACTCAGGTGCAGCGCCTCGCAGTGGCTGAGGATGTCCTGCGCGTGCCTGCGCCCTGCGACATCCGTATCCGGCACCACATACACCTGCGTGACCCCGAGGTCGACGAGCGCCTGAGTTTCTTCGGCTCGCCATTTTCCGGCCCCCCCGAGATTGCAGGTGGCAGGCACGCCGTGCGCCCAGCAGGTCTCGACATCCTTCTCCCCCTCGACAATCCAGACGGTCGTTTCCCCGACTAAATCCGGCCAGCGGTAGGGCACCCGTCGCCCGGACGTGGTCCAGGACCAGCCTTCCCCTTTGGGCTGGCGTTGGCGGAATGATTTATCTGGGTACCGGAGGACTTGGTGCAACAGCCGACGATCCAGGTCGAGATAGTTGTACTCAGCGGTCTCGGTCACACGGCCGGAGGTGAGGACCGGCACCGGACGAGCCACCACGGGCGCGACGGGCATCGCGTCGAACAGGTCGGTGACCGTGAGCCCGACCGCTGACAGAATATCGCCAGTGGCGCAGCCCGCATGGCAATGGAGCAGCACACGCCCCTGGTCACCGGCAGAGAGCGACACGCTCGCCACACGGTCATCGTGGACCGGGCACTTGATCGCCCAGCCGTCGCGCGTGGGTTTCGCGGAGGGAAACCGTGCGGCCACTTCCGCTGGGGTCATCGCGAAACCAGCGACGTCGAGACCGAAATGGCAACGCCGGGAATGGCGAGATCCGATTTGAGCGCGCGGGCGAGACGATGCAGAGCCGTCGTGCCCGGTTCCAGCAGGTCGATGGTCGCTTGGGGGGTTGGGTGACAGACTGCGGTGATCCATCGGCGCGTCACTGCCGTCATGCCCGGCTTCTGCAGCAGGATTTGCCCGGCTACCGCCAGGAGGAGCTGCTGGAAATCGAGCACGTCGGCCCCGTAGGTACTCCGGCATTGCATCCGGGGCACGAGACTCACCGGGGCGTCTGGACGCGGAGACCCTTCTGGACGCGCGAGGAGCCGCGCCTCCAGCCGCTGGGCATCCGCGCGCATCCGATCAGCGTGGGCGGTCGTCTGGAAGGCGAGGATCGCTGCCTGCAGACGTGCCTGCGCGTCACGCAGCGGCGCGGTGAGGGCCTGCTCCTCCGCATCGAGGGTTTTCTTCGCGGCGGTGAGCGGGGCCTTCGCGGTCCGGAAAATACCACTAACCCAGCGCTGCATCTGCTGGACGCGACGGAGGAGTTCCTGGGCCTCGACGCTCTCGGCCGTTGTCGACACCACGGGGTCGATGGTCTCGGCCACCAATTTCTCGGTATCGCTGGTGAGAATCCGTTGTTGGGCTTTATCCGCTGTCACCGTGATGGTGAGCGGGTGGAGGGTTTGAATCGGCGTCGGGGCGATCCGGGGCATCGGCAGATCCTTTCGTTAAAAGATCGAGGGCGGTGAGGTAGTCGTTGGCCTCGTGATATTCCACGACGTGAGCCATCCGACCGTCAGTGGATAGATGTAGGACGAGACGTCGCCGCTGGCGCGGCGCGAGGTCGTTGTGTAGCAAATCGTACATCGCGAGCTGTACCCCATGCCAAGAGGCTGCCCCTCCGGTCTTCAGCTCTACGACAACCGGGACGTCGTCAAGCAGGCCCAGACGGTCAGCGGTCCCGGCCGTGTCGTACTGCGCGCAATAGTGCGGCGTCTCCAGGGACGTCCACTGTGGCCGCATCGCATCACGCCACCGTCGATATGAGAGGAGATACCCCCGCTCCTCCAGAGGGAGCAGGGGCGGGAGACCGTGGTCGATCGCGAGACACGCGAGATGGACGCGGGTGCCGCGTGCTGCGCTGTCAGGGGTAAAAAAATGCACGGCGGGACCGAGGAGTCCCGCCGCGCGGATGCGCCCTGTCACGCTCGGGACTTGACGACCCCCGACCGTGTAGCTGTGCGTGGCCGGGTTGAAGGCCAACATGGCATGTACTCAGAACGGGATATCGCCCGGCATATCGCTGGGCGTGGGCTCCGTGAATTTTTTGGACCCCTTCGCCTTGGGGAGCGGGACCGCTCTGAGCCGCACGCCGCCGACCAGCTTGCCGCCATACTCAATATTGGGATCGTTATAGGCGACGATGCTTTTCCCGATCCAATCGTTCGTCTCCTGCGACCCAAACGCCGCGACGGCCCGCTTAATGTTCGTCGTGTTCAGGATGAGCGGCTTCAAATCAGAGAGTGTCAGAATCCATTTTTTTTCGGATTCTCCATTCCCGAGCGATACGGGTTCCTCCGTCACGGAGACCACTTTGTAGACAGCACCCGCTTCGGACAGTTCTTCGCGGCGGAGATATTTTCCAGTGGTGATTTGTGGCATGAGTCGTGGTCCTTTCGTAGGGAATCGAGATGAGTTAAGGCATGCTCCGTCAGCACGCGTGCCATCCTACCAAGAAAGCGACAGGGGTGCAATGATGCGCGCATTAGCGGATACGTGATAGCATTCGCTATGCCAATTGATCCGATTGCGCGGCTCACACAGCTCGTGCGCCACCACGGGACTCAGCGGGCGGCAGCGGGCGCTTTACAAATAGGCGAGTCGTATCTCAGCGATCTTCTCCGGGGCCGTCGCCCGTGCTCCGATGCTATCCTGGGAAAGCTCGACCTTCAACGTGTCGTCGTGCCGAAGAAGACCCCTTGGCAACGGTAGCGTTCGTCTGGAGAAAGGTGGAGACACATGGACATCCCGCGTACGCTCGCACTGGCGGTCCTGGCGATGGTGGTCGGGGCCGCACTCACCGAGGCGTCCTGGACCTATCGAGTGTGGTGGGCACGGTGGCGTCAACGCCGACGCCCCACGCCCACGCCCCGGCTTCATCGGCTCCCGTCAGCCGACGTGGACGATCAGAGCCCCTTCGGTAGAGGCACATGGCTCCACTAATCCCACAGGCGCGGGCAGCCTAATGTTCCGGCGAGGAGGGGCACGGAAACGCCGGGATCTCATCGAGGGCGCTGTCATCGAGAGCCTACGAAAACGAGGCGTCCAGACGTGGCAGATTTCTGGACGTGGGCTTCCAGACCTGCTCTGCTGGCATCAGTCGCGTCCCTATGTCCTAGAGGTTAAATCTGGTGCGCGGGGCCGTCTCAGTCCCGTCCAGGCCCGCGCACGCGCCCCGTGGCCCGTGGTGAGGACGGTCGAAGAAGCCGTAGCGGTCGTATGCGGAACGTGGCCTGCACCATCAGCATCGGCCTAGTCGTCATCGTACTCCTGCATTGGTGGATGTCTGACTCACGTCCACCGTTTCGGGGGGGACCACTCTACTAATGGAGGACTCATGCAACTGTGGACAGAATTCCGTACGCATCTGTTGCCCTGGCTCGTCGCCGCAGCGGTCGTCGGGCTGATGGCGCATCAGGAACACAGGCGTACGCTCACCCTGAATCAGGCGCTCATACGTCAAGCGCAGGCTATCGAAGCGCAGAACAATCTACTGGCGACACAGGGCTATTTAGTCCCCCCTACACAGGGCCTGCGGTGATCGTGCGTGGCCTCAGGCTCCCCGTTAACATGGCTCCACGGCTCCATAAAATGTTCCACTCGGCGGCGACGTGGGCGACACGCACAGGTAATTCCCTCCGTGTGGTCAGTGCCAACGATCATATCCATGCGGCGAACAGCCTGCACTACGAGGACCGGGCGCTGGACTTCCACTCGTCGGACCTGCCTGGACTCGCTCACTGGCTCACGCAATACGGATATCACGTGCTATTTGACGTACCGGGCCATCGGCAACACGTACATGCCGAGGAGTAGTAGCCCATGAAAAGCAAGGTGCTATACAACGGTGAATGGGTGCGCGTACGAAACATAATGAATAAGCATTTTGCTGCCAACAGGCCGTGCAGTCAGTGCCGAGTATTGTCGTGCAGCGTGGTCTGGTACAGCATAAAAACCAAAGAGGTGCGCTGCCTTAAATGCTTTACGCCGACAGAACGACGGTTTCTTCCCAATAAGTGGGTCAAATGGTAATCCAGCAGCTTAATGGCTGGTGGCACCGACTCGCGGCGTGGTGCAGGGACCGCCGTCAGCTTCGGATGTCAGTGGAATGGCTACGGGCGTATCACCGAGCGCAGGTCGAGACGCGAGCGAGGCGTAGTCGATGACGCAGTTTTCTGGAGTGGGCGAACTTCCCGCTCACCTCTACGTGTGGGTAGATAGCAAGTTCACCCATCTCACGCCCACGGGCTGGCTTCCAGCGGTCTGGTTCGGCTTGGTAGCCTATCCTGGGCGTATGTGGGGGTGTACTATTCTGTTGGAATCAGGCGGGTGCTATAGAAATTTGCCGCTCATCGCCCTGGCGACACAGCCCTTTCCAGAACCCGTCTGGACAGAAAAAGATGCTCAGTACTGGGACTGTTATGGCCTCGACTTTTCCTGTCTACAGTATCGCTATTTGTCCGAGTGTGACGTGGACGCGCGCACGAACGGACGTGTATTAGCTGGACGCTACCTCTTTTCCGTCGCCCCACTGCATGACGCGTTTTCACAATACCCGGAGCAAGCCAAGGAGTTCACTTTCGTGGCCCTCGACAACGGACGCATCACCGTGCAGCCCACAAATCATGTACGGTTTTATGAAAAATCCTTTACCACTGCCATTCCCGGCTCCCCCTTTCCGAAAGGGTTGCGCCGACAACGTGAGGTCTTCTCATGCGAATGAAATCGTGGCTCATGAATCACCAACGGCTGGTCGATCGTATGACGTGGTGCCTCGTGGTCCTTATTGGTACCGGGTGTCTGGTGGTGGCTCTATGGTAAAGAAACCACCCAAGACCCCCGCGCGTCATCGGTCCACAAACGGGCCAGACGCCATCGTTTTCGGGAAGAAGGAGCGTCCCGTCGCGCCACCAATGTCGTGGTGGCAGAATATCCCGCGAGAGCAGTGGGTCACGGTAGTCACCGCACGCTTTGCCACGACATCTCACGGGAGGAGGACCACATGAAACCGACCCTACCACGTCGTGGGCTAGACACACAGAAGCCGTGACGACGTCGCTCCCTCGATGCCCCTACTGTGGGGAAGAACGCATGCTCGAACGTATTGGACGTCAGTGGTTTTGCCAAGTCTGTTCGAAAACATGGTAGTCGGCACGCGAGCCCAAAACCCTGTCAAGGATTTTATTAACGCTCAACGCTTCTCGGAGAGAACGATGACTTGCGATAAAACGGTGGTCATTCCATTTGCCTTGAACCTCGTCCGTCTGATTCCTCCAGTTGCTGTACGACTTAGGTGCGATGTTAAGTTGCTACTTAGCCTGATCACGTCACATACGCTGCTGCACAGAGACAACCGGAAGTGTGATGCGGAGGGCCATCTCATAGCGACGGTCGCGGACTATGCCGCCGTCCGGCGTCTGGTCAGCGATTACCTAGAGGCGGCAGTGGAAGCGACCGTCTCGCCGACCATTCGTCAGACCGTCCAAGCGGTCGAGAGCTTGCTCGGTGACCGTCCTTCAACAGAGTCGGTGGCGCTGGGACCGGTGGCGAAAAGCCTCAACCTCGATAAGTCTGCCGCCTCACGGCGGATCAGGGTTGCGCTGGGCAAGGGCTATCTCGTCAACAACGAGGTCCGGAAAGGCCGACCCATGCAATTAGGGATGGGTGACCCTCTCCCCGAGTACCAGACGCTGCTTCCGAGTCCAGAGGCGCTCCGCAAGGAGATCAACGGCCGTCCTATGCCACAGACACCGGCTCAGTCGTCACGAACCGCAGACCCACATTAATCACGCCGACAATCGCTGCCGCAATATCAGCCGGAATGGGGAGCATCCCCGAGACTGCCGCCGCCACGCTGAAGATCTGAAACCAAATGGTTTTTGAGCGCCACATTTTTTTCATGCTCGCTTCCTCCATAATTTTGTGCAGTTTCGACGCCTGCCGATAGAGACGCAGGAGCTTTATGAGACGCATCAGGGCGTGCCGGTATACTGATGCCCTTTTTTGACCTGTACGTGGAAATGGGCGTTCGCCGTGCCGTGCCCTTCATAATCCAACCAGAAGCTGGACCCCAACGCACGGCGGAGTTGTCGCAGGAATCGCTGCCGACTGTCGGACGTGAGGAACGACTTCGACCGAATATCGAGAGCCTCGTTGGTGTAGTGCCGTGACCTGGGCCTCAGGCTATGCCTCCCGTCGTTCACACTGGTGATGACGACTTGTTGCAGTGGCGTACGTTCCGCCACCACCACCACGGCCCCGAGAATCCTGACGAGCCCTCGGGTGAAGCCTTTGAACCGCACGGACGGCTTGCAGACCACGCGCGCCATCAGGTGTTCAACGCCCGGTCAATACGCTCACGGATATACCTGAGGTCTGCCTTGACTTCGAGGAGCTGCTCGGAATGTGCCCGCACGCGACTATGCAGCGTCACGAGCCACGCGACCGCCGCCGCCGATGGGACGCCCACCGCAATGACCAGGCTTACATCATCCATGACTAGCTGGGAGGGGGCGGAGGCCAGATGACGTCCACGGGATTGACGGTATTCGCGGGGAGGTCGCGCAGGGCTTGCCGATACGACGCCCATGCGAGCACCGCTGTCTCGTCCAGCGGTGCCCCAGTAATCTGGGTCCAATCGGTGTGGTACAGGAGCTTATCGCGCTCCGTCCGCAGCGCGTCCCACGCCGCGACCTGCCCGGACACGTAATCCGCTTCCGCCTGCGCGAGTTCCGCCGGACTCGGTTCGGCCATCGGGCCCTCCCACAGCACCACGTGATTTTCCTGTGTCGCGCAGCGCGCGCCGGGCCAACGCCATTGAATCGCGTCCATAATCAGTGTCATGCCATAATCTCCGTGAGCGTCATCGTGGATGAGGCCCCCCCATTATTTACCCCGACCGCCGCAATATTCGACTGGCTTCTGAGCTGGGTCTTGTACACCCGCGATGACGCAGTGCCGGGTGCATCGAGATAGTCGATACCCGTCGTACCCGTCACGGTGACCGTGCTACTTGTCCGCCCTTGTGCCAGCGTCCAGACCACGACGATACTCCCACCGCTCAGCAGTGACAGTTGAGCCGCCGTATCCCCGGTGTTTTTCTGCACACCGTTGTGGATGGCCGAGGCGAGCACAAGATTCGCGGCACTCGACGGGGTGATGGTGGCCGTGAGCCCGGTGTCCACGTCTGTGTTCGAGCTGGAGGTCGTCCCCGTGGTGTCTCGCGCGTACACGTAATTCATCGGCGTCCCCGGCAAACGCACGCTCTCGTCAAAACTCTGTACCCGCGTGGGCACCGCCGACCAGGTGCCTGCCGTTGAGAGCCCCGATTCATAAGTGACGTACCCCAGCACCGTGTAGGATTTTGCCGTGACACCAGCCGACCCGTAGAACACTTGGGCGGAGTCGGCACCGGTACTCACCGCTGTCGCAGACGCGATACCCCATCCTGCCAGTGGATATACCGAGGCCGTCGTCGCGCAGTTAATCGCCGCTAAACGGACGGTGCCCCCGTCGTTGAAGGCCACGATCCAGAGCCTGAAGGGGATGTCGTTGGTAGTACCCATGAGCGCCGTGTCAGGAATCGCCACGGTCGTCGCGGCCGTCAGCGAGATGGTGGTGGGCGCGCCTGTCGCGAGCGTGATATTGCGAAACGTGACATCAACCGGTGACCCGCTGGAAGGGGCCGCGCCCGCTGCCGACACCACCGACAGCGTCAAAATATTGGACCCCACTGCCGCCGCAAGATAGGGCGTACTGTTAGACGCAGCCGCACTTTCCCACACACTGCCCGTACTTTTGAGGACATTGCCAGACGTGGACGGGGCCACGAATGTCACATCGCTCGTGCCTGCACCGATGATGACCGACGCACTCGTGAGCGTGTTGAGCCCCGTGCCGCCACTCCCCACGGCGAGCGGGGTGCTCAGCGTGAGAGTCGCGACGGACGGGTCGTCCGTCCACGCGGCCACCGCTCCCGTGCCGCCGGACTTCAGGAGCTGCCCTGCCGCCGCCGGGGTAATCGACTGGACCACGGCCGTCGTAGTCGTGCCGCCGAGTAGTACGCCGTACGCCGTCAGCGCGCTTTTGCCCGTCCCGCCTTGCGACACAATGAGCGGCAACGTCAGCGGGTTGGCGTTCAGAATCAGGGTGCTCGTGGTCTGTGCAATCCCGACGAGACGCGACAGCGTGGGCGCGGTACTGGTAATCGCCCCCGCCGTTTCGCTCACGTAGTATTTCGTGCCGACCACGACGGACGTCGCAGTCGTCGCTTCACCAGCGAGGCGGATAGTGCCAGAGGTGTTGATCGCGATGGCGCTGACCGCGATGCCGATTTCAATCGCCGTGGTGGATTGATACGCATTTGATGCGTCCGCGAGGTACCACAACCCCGCAGTGCCTGATGCGTCACCCGTCGCGCTGATATACACCACCTCGCCAGCCGCAATCGCTTCCCCGGCAGTCCCGGTGATATCGAGGTTTACCGACGATCCAGGCACGGCTAGGATATTGTCCTGGGTATCGATCGCATCCCCCCCCGCAGTGGTCACGACGTATTTATAGGACAGTCCTGCGCTCAGATACGCGACGAAGCGGCCCGCACTGTCGGCGACAATCGGATTCGCATTCGCGACGTCGCCTGTCGATGTCGTGTACGTCGCGGCTGCCGTCGTGGTCCCGGCGAGGTACGTATTGATGAGCGCCCCAGAGACCGGATTCCCGTCGCTGTCCAGGACGGTTTGGTACGGCGTGGGGGTGAGGGTTAGGGCCATAGTAGTATCACATTCTACCGGGAGAGCGCCTGTTCACGCTCTTCTGTTGCATTGACGTCCGATGGATTAGGAGACGGCACTACACGATTCCGCAACTCCGCATACTTCAGAATGATCTCAGCATACCGCTCCGAGAGCTTTTCTAGCTCCGACTTGACACGCTTCGGATTGACGCCCTGCTCCTGTGCCGTGCGCCATTTCCGCACGCGTGTTTTAACATCTCGCATCTCCCGGTTGATGTCGAGGAGACGATACTGGTACTCCTGTGGGAAATCCACGGGACGTACACGCAGCCCGAGAAGATTAGCGGTACCCGCTTGCAACAGGGTTCGTGGTTCAGCCCGGATACTGAAGGGGTTGGTCGGTATCCCTTCCAATGCCCCCTTAATCTCTCTATATCCATACCCGCCAGGAACCCACTCGCCAAGACCGGGAATCTCGGGAGCCAGCGAGGGGAGAATCAAGTTACTGATATATTTGCTCACGCCCCCGAATTGCTCGTCAATCTGTTGGTTCGTGAAGGGGTCCACACCTGTTACCAAGGCGGCAGCCGTGGTGACCAGTGGGCTGTTAATCAATCCAGCGGCAGGACCGCCGCGTCCACCAAAGCCGCTTCCGGTAGCCAGTTCACCAATATCGCCAAAGGGCAGGATGTAGTCCATGTTGAAGTATTGGGGGCGTCCCTTCTTGTCCGCCCACGGTAATTTCATCCATCCCTCGCGCATATACTCAGGGAGCAAGTGACGGGCATCATGCCCCTCTGGCGTGCGATCCTCAAAGGTCCGAAAGACGTTCCCGATCCGATTCACGGTCGCGGGACGCTGCCAGAGCGCTCGCGCGGTGGCCGGGATCGCTTTGTACGAGAACGTGACAAAGGGCACCACGCCGGTCCGTCGAATCTGGTCAATGAACTCAGGCACGCGGCGGTAATTAAAGAGGGCTTCTTCGGCAAAATCGGCAGCGGCTTTCGGGAGCATCCCGGCCTTCCGCTTATCAATGTACATCGCCATCTTGAAGAGTTTTTCTTCGTACTGATACGCGTCAGAGGGTTTCTGCCCGATCTTCCGCAGCGTGGCGGTCAATCCTTTTTGCAGTCCACTGAGGTCGCCTGAGATGTCGAGTAATTTCGGTAATTCCGCAGCGGCATACGTGTCTTGGAGAAACGTTCCGACCGCTTTGGCTTCACGGAAATACGCATCGTTGTTTTTGGGGTTCAAGGCGCGCATAGCTTGGACATACCGCTGCGGTCGAAACGGGGAGAGTCCGGCCATCGTCGCCAGCATGTAATTGCTCATCATGTTGCGGCCGTGCGTAGCGGGATTGAGCACCACCTTGCCGTACTTCCACCACCCCACACCAGTACGCCACTTCTGCATCATTTTCCCCGGCTTCGTCATGCCTTGGTTTAAATCATCGGCAATCGCCTGGGGAAACCACTTGCCAGCCGCCGGTCCAGCGGCTTTCACATCAGGGACTTGAGCAAATCCCGGCTGGAACGCATCTTCCCCGAATTTCTTGGTCGTCTCCGCCAAGAACCGTCGAAGCGCGACGAGCTGCCCGGAGAGTAACTCTCCCTTCGCGACCGGATGCGCGGCTTCCATGATTGGGATCAGCTTCTTACGTGTCGCGGCATCGGCAGTGCGCCTCCTGAGAAACTCTCTGTTCTCCCGCATGGTCTTCGCGCTGAATCCCGTCATTCCTGACCTTGCGGCGGCCTGCTCAATGGCAGCGAGGTCTTCGGGATCGGCCCCTTTCTTAGCGAGTTGCGTGAAATACTCAAGCGGATCTTCGTATTTCACATACTCGTGGCGAATATGGCGACCTTTCCATTTCTCGAAAGTTTTCGGGGTCATGATCCCCGCATCTACTAACGCCTGCCCCAGCGCGATGTCGCGCCCGATCGCTTCGTCGGCCAAGGCCCCGAGACGCTGGGTGTCTTCACCGCGTTTCGACGCCTCCGACAACACGGCGCTCCGCCCTGGTTTCGATCCGGCTTCCATGTATTGCGTGATCGTGCGCTGTTCAGCAGCGGGGAGCGTGCTGATCCGCTTCCCAATGTCTACTGCCTTTTCCGCTGCTAATGCCGATTCTCGAAAGCGGCGTTCGGTAAACTCAACGTATTCCTTCGGTTTCCCGTAATCCGTCACGAGCCGCTTCCCAACAGGGTCCACTACGTATTTCTGTGCGAGCTGCCCTGGTCGGGATTCTGCCACCGCTTGGAGGCCGCGCTGTGCGGGTGCGGACTTTAGTAATGCCGGGATACCCGATGCCTTCGCCAGCTTGGCCGGGGTGAGAATCCAGAGCGGATCAGCCACGAGGTCCAGCGCCAATCCCGCCGCCATCGCTTTCTTCCCCGTCAACCCATACTCTTCTACGACATCACGGCCCGCCACATCCTTACGCACCGCCTCGGCCCCGCCGCGCCATATCTCCCCTAACGTCGGCAGGCGTCCCTCCTCCCGTGCGCGAGCCGTCGCCAAGGCGGGGCCATAGACGAGGGCTTGTTGAGGAGCACGGATTCCCCGGAAGAGACTCCCCACCCCGCCTTCCGCGACATCACGGGCACGACGCCACACTGAGGGATCTTCGTCCTGCGCCTGAAATGTCGTCTCTCGTTGCGCGGCTGATGGACGCCTAAGTGGCTGCGACACGTCAGTGCGTGGCGCGCCCAGAGGTTGACCCCCGCCGACGCTAAGGCTATCCAGAAATCGCTGACGAGATCGCTCGCTCGGCATATGTCAGCGCCGTCCTCCCCTTGGCTTCCCCCTGGGCGTCATGCTCGCTAACGGATGACGCGGCGTTGGGTAAGGTGCATTTACCTGAAGCGGCTCGGCAATAGTAGGATCTTGCAGCGCCTGCTTGAGGGGTCGGAAGGGTATCATTCTCTTCCACAACGGATCAGATGAATGACGCTGGGCGTCTTGGTATAGCTCGGGAGTGTCTCCAGGCCCTCCTACGCCTGTCGATCGCGCCCATGATGGGGACGCACCAATAGCAGCGCCAAACCCACCGAGCTGTCGTGACCTTAAGCCCCGCTCCATCCACTCAGAAGGTTGTCCGTTCGCGTCAACGATAGTTCTATTTTGCGACAAGACATCAAGCACCCCCTGCTCCAGCGTGTAATCTGGCTCTTCGCCATCCTTAACTTGCCACTCCCGCTCCTCCTGGACTTTGTTCCGAAGCTCTTCCTCGGTGATAACTGGGCTTTGATAAGCCCCGTCCGCCCACGGCTCACCAAGAACTGGATGCCTCGACCCACCCATCGGGGGCAGCTTCAGCGTAATCGAGTCCGGCATCCCGGTTGGATCCGCTGAGAACGGATTCGCTCGACGATAGGCAGTAACTGCCTCAGCGTCGAGCCCTGCTGCAATCTCTGCCTCCACATTTTCAGGGTTAAGACCAGTGTCCGCTACCATTTGTCGTGCTTGCAGCAGGCCGCCCTCATTTCCCGTTCTAAGGAAGACACGCATCGCCCCCTTGAGGTTCTCTATAGCAACATTTTGGGCACGAGAAGCTGGTCTAGACGATGCCTGTATGTTCGCCAGTTCTACAGCGCGCGCATGTTCTCTGACTGGGTCTGCCTCCCCAATAAACGCGAAGTAATTCGCACGTGCCGCCCTGTTTTCACGACTGTTGTAGCCAAACTCGTCTGCTGTGGTTTTTATCGCATCGAAAAATTCATCTCTGCGCTCAGCCCGTTCAAGAATGGCCGCATCAGAGGCCCCACGCGACTGAGCCGCCTCTATTTGAGCCTGATCCTTCGCCAGATTGGATGCATGTAGCTCGTCCGCCTGCACCATCTCATTAAAGTCAGTCCCGTACGAAGCAGGTAGTCCAAACTGGGCGATTTGTTCGCGCACACGATCACGATACGCTTCTCTGTTGTCTGGATCATTCCCAACCGCAAGCTCAGCGTCCGCTATGATCCTGTCGAAGGTTCTTCCGTATGCCCGCTCCTGTTCTTTTAAGTCGTAATCCTTATCCTCTCGCCTTGCTAGCACAGCGGCTCGCTCCGCCTGCGTCTCAGCCGCCGCTATATTCAGGGCGCGAAGCCGAGCCTCCTCCGCTCGGATCGGGGCTTCCCGCTGCTCGGTGACGTAGGCGTCCATGCCCTGACCGATAGTTTGCCCGAGGCCGCTCCACTGCGCGCCCGTAATATCCCCGAGTCGCCGTTGCGCGCCCGCCTCGATCTCCGCCGCGCTCAGCTCGGCCCGGCTGCGTGCTTCTTCACCACGCCCCATAAGGTCGATCATGGAGCCGACGTACGGATTAGCGTAGGGTCGATATTCAAAAGCCATAGTTAGGCATTCGCGAGCATCCACTGCTCGTTAAAGCGGTCCTGTCCCTGCTGCCGCCACTGGTTATACTGGTCCGTCCACTGCCGATACCGGTTGGCGTAGTCCTGTTGTTGCCGTCCCGCCTCGGTCTGCCACGCCTGCTGACCGCCCGCGAGATTGAACTGTGCCGCCGCCGCGCGGTTCGCTTCATTCTGCGCGTACGCCGCTGCGCGGTCGGCCTCGGTCATCTGATACGCGCCCAGCCGTCCCGCTTCAGTCGCGGCCCAGCCCTGGAATTGCTGCGGGGCATTGAGCCCGAACGCGGCTTGCCGTGCCGCCTCGTTCATCCCCCAGGTATTGGCCGCGCGGTTATACACATTGCCGTACTGCTGCGCGCCCGCTTGCTGCCCGTAGTCCAGGATATTGCGGAGCGTCCCGCCGGTATTCGTCACCCCCCTCGCCGCTCCACTCCGCTCCAGCGCGTCCTGCCCTTGCTGAAGCGCGAATTGGTAGCCGGGCTCGGCGGCCGCTTGTGCAGCAGTCGGCGGCACGAAGGGGGTAGCGGGCGCGTAGGTGGGTGCTTGATACGCACCAGGCACATATGGCGTGGCGGTCTCGTACGGCGGGGGAGCGTCGTAAGGCGAAAAACCGTAGGGTGCCACGGTCGGGGACGTCGGCGCGGTCCCGGTCCACGGCCCCATCAGGCTCTGTACCCCGGTCATGCTCGTCGGCGTGGCTCGCATAAAGGCCGCGTCAGGGCCAGCACCTGCGCCTGGGCTGACGGCAGGAGGCACTGGCGGCGGAGGCGGCGGCTGGGCCGGTGTGGGAGGCATCCAGTCGCGCCCGGTGTACCCAGGCGGCGGCGCACCCGTAAACCGACGCGGGTCATCATCGGCCCAGCGCGTATCATAACCACCGGCCTCCCGAGGCCCGCCGGACACCGCGCGCTGTTGATAGTTCGCAATCTGTACGTCAATCGCCCGCTGCGGGTCTTGGCCCGCATTCGCCGCATAACTAAAATTGCGGATGACGCCGTCCAGGTCCGAGGGATCATACGGCACCCCGGCTGTAGCCGCTTCCTGCCGCAGGCGCTGCTCCCAGCTCCCTTTGTCCCGGTCGATAATGAACGCCTGCGCGAGGTCAGCCGGGTCACGCGCGGCGTCCCCCTCTCGTTGTGTCTCCGCATGGTATTGCGTCACCAGCGGCCCAGGTGCCCCCTGCGCCCGTGCCTGCCGGGTATCAAACTCCAGCGACACCGAGGCGTTCTCCTCCTCGCCGGGGTTTTCCAAAATCCACGTCTGGTACGACAGATGATCCTCCGGGGTTAAATTCGCCGGTTCACCCTGCTCAAAGCCATTGGTACCGCCGCGCTTCGGCTGTGGCGAGGACGCCGGGGTCATTTCATACTGGTCAAACGCATCGAACGCCATCATGCACTCCTACGCGACAAAGGACGCTCGATCACGGGCCGGATCGAGCGACGGCACGCCAGGCTGGACCCGACCGCCGAGCCGCTGGGCGACATCAGCGGACGTCAGCGGGGCGTCTCCCCAGGGACGACGCACCGGCTGGGCATACTCGGGATATTCAAACGCAGTTTGTCGCGGGTCGGGGAGGGGCACCCACTCCGGTTGCCGAAGCGCCCCTGGTTCCCGCAGCGCAGCAATCCTGCGTCCTCCGGCCGGGGTCGGCGCACCGAGCATCTCACCGAGCCAGCCGACGCGCTCTTGGCGCAGGGCACGACGCGCCTGATCCGTCCGGAGCCCAGCGAGGAGTTCTTCGCGCGTGTTCAACCGGTCAGCGGCGCGCTCACCGTACCCCATGCGTCCCAGCTGTCGCGCCAGAGCAAATTGTGCCAGCCGCTCATCGCCCGTTTCCCCAAAGCGCCGACGCTCACGGGCGCGCTCCATCTCCCAGTTGGCCTCCTGAGCCGCGTAGTGCATGTCCTCATCGCGGATAGCCTGTTGCCGCGCGAATTTTAGCTGGGCATCAGCAATGGCTTGTTGGCGTCGGCCCGCAGCCAGTGCCGCTTGGGCCTGGATGCGTGACGATTCCCTCGTGGCCTTGGCCTGACTGCGCCCTGAAAGTAAGCCAAATAATCCTGACACGGCAGAGCCAGCGAGGGCGGCACCGCCGGGGGTAGCCAGTAACGCTAGTGGTCCCATGCTTCCTCCTGATACGGCCGATCCAAATCCCCCAGTGGGAAATGTTGGACTTGGCGCGACTAGCCCACCTAATCGACCACGAGCAAAATCTTGCCCGACCGCCGTCATAACACCTGCTCCAGAATCACATCGAGCCGATAGACCATCGCCGTCCCTCCGCTGGAGGCATACGTAGTCGCGTATTGCACGTTCGACGCTTCATCGGCGCGCACCACCACTGAAAAACTGGCCGTCGTCGCCGTCGTATTCCCGGTGACCGCCGCGCTGGACGACGTACACGCCACCGCCTGGGTCCACCCAAACGTCAGCGTCAACGAGCTGCTCGTCGTCGCGGCCGTCGTCACCCGTGCCGCCGCGCTCAGGCGATATACGCCCTCGGGCAACGACAGCACGGAGATGGTCGTGGCCGCGATCGACGCCGACTGCCCCGTCAGCGTCACCGTTTGCCGCACCTCGGGCGTCCGGTTGATCCGGTCGGCCAGCGAGAGCAGCCAGTAGCGCATCGCCTGCGTCACGCGGCCGGTAATCGACTGCGCGCGCACCGGGCGCTCGACCACGAATTCCGGGGTCGGCGCAAGCGACGACGCCATCAGGCGGCTTGTGCCCAGAGCCCACGGCCATCCACCTCAGCCCCCATCACCCGCCACGGAATCGGGTCCGTCACCGTCACCTCCGGCACCCATAAATGCGTACTCGACGGCAGCCGCGTCCAGACGACCTGCGTCCCATACGTCCCTTGTTTCCCCGCAGCCGCCTGCCGCGTATCCGACCACGTTTGGCCGTCCGTCGAGGACCGCAACATCACCTGCGGGTCCACGCCATCCCCGGTCGCCGTGCCGAGCCCGACTTCCATCATGAGCTGGAACCGCGACACAAACAGACGACGCACCCCAGGACTGCGCCAGAGCGGCGGGGGGACGCGAAGACGCCGAATCACCGACCCGTCACACTCGGTCGTCGTCGTCGTATCCATCGTGCAAATCAGGCCACTTGTCCGGTCACCGACCAGATGTTTCGAGAAGCCGAAACAGTGGACGCGCGGACTCCAGAGGTCGTAATCCCCAGCCGCCGAGTCCCACATCCCGCGCTCGTGCCACACCCCGGTCGTGACATCAAACGCCCATGTTGCATTCGCAGCCGGAAACGTCAGCACATAAAAGGTATGGCCGTCCATCTCATAGACGAGTGCCTCGGCATCGGTAATCTTCGACGTCCGTTGATACCCCGCAATGGCCGTCTCGACGGCGTTGGTGGAGATGCGCTCCGGCACCAGACCCTGTGCGCCCACGACAATCCCGGCCCCGTCCGACGTCTGCGACAGCCAGCACATCAGTCGGCCCACGAGCTTCACCGTCCAGGGGGCCGGGGTGCCGTAGCCAAAGACGGCACCGGGCACCGGCTCGAACGGGAACGGACTCGCGCCGCTGTCATACCAGACTTCGCCCGTCTGCTCGCCAATCAGCCAAATCTGCCGACTCCCGTCCACGACCATCGCGCGCCACGGGTCAGGGGCAATGGACCGCTGCGCGTACTGGGTCGCGTCCCAGGTCGTCCCGTCATTGAGGTCGCTGATGCGAAACGTCGAGGTGGCGGTGTCAAAGGCCAGGAAGTACCCGTCCAACATGCCGGCCATCACGCAGTCCCCGGTCAGCACCGTCGAGAGGCCGTTGGTCGAGAGGTCCAAAAGATACCCGTTGGTGCCGCTCGCAATGAGCAGCTCGTCGCCCGCATCGCCATTGCTCGCAATACTCGCCGGGTTGGGGTCTTGCAGCATCGTGCCGCGACTCGTCGCCGTCGCCCCGGCGAAAATCTCATACAGCGTGCCGCCCACGACCGCATGGACGCGCCCATTCATCGAAAACAACGCGCGGGTATTCACCGTGCCAACCGTCAGAAACTCGTCTTGCCCCGGCGTCGGAAAGAGCGCCGCGCCCCAGGGGATGGCCGCACTCGCAATTTGCTCGGGATACCAGTTGACCGTCCGCTCCATGTCCGCCAACGGACTTTGTAGCTCGTAGGAGCCAGAAATGAAGCCGGGATACAGCATTAGGTGTCCGAATAAATGTTGTAAATATTGCCCGCGCGCCCGAAGAGCACGCCCGCCGTGCCACAGCCCAGGTCGCGCAGCCGCATATTGGCGCGTTTCACGTCCGCCTTACTTTCAACGGCCGCGAGCTGCAACGCGGGCGAGAGGCCCGCGTCAAATGCCGAGGACAACTCCATCGCCAGGCCGGTACGGAGGAACCGTCGATAGCCAGGGGGGAGCGCAATCGTGTCGGTGATGGCGTCAAATTCTGCGACGGGAGACTGCGTGTAAATGACGCCCTCCAGGGTCGCACTTGTGGGCACGGGGTAGGGATAGAGCGTGCCGAAGCCGCTCGTAAACGTCGGGTCGTAATACCAGTTTTGCGGATAGACCGACGTCAGGGCCTTCTGGGCAATCGCGGCATAGGCATCGACCGTCAGGACGGGACCGAGCTGGTACTCCAGTGTCGGACTGACACTGGTGTCCTGAAACCCGATGTTCTCAATCGCCATCGGCCCGGTCGGCCGCGCCACATTCACTGTCGCGCCGGTCCCAATGGTGTAGGAGGCTGCCGTTGAGAGTGTCCACGTCGTCCGGAGAATCGTAAAGACCGTGAGGTCTTCGGTCGCAAGCCCGTTAATCCAGTCGTTGAGGCGTGAGAGCCCCAACGCAGCATCATCGGCGCTCACCGTCTCTCCCGTTTGAATGACCCGCAGGTCTTGGAGTGAGGCGGTGATGAGTTCCTGCACCGTCACCGCTACACCTGATACAGCGCCAACATCAGCGTGGCCGTGGTGGACGTGCTATTGACGCGAATCGTCGTGAGCGGCAACGTCTGCCCGGCCGTGACTGTAAAGCTCCCCGTGGACCCATCAGGAAACACCGCAACCACCACCCCAGCCCCCCCGCAGTACACCGCCTCGGCCGTGATGGCCTTCGTGTCGGGATTCGCGGAGTAAGTGCTGCCGTCGAAATTGACGGTGTCCGACTTGGTAATCGCGACCGCGCGGTTATACGTCTTGTTCACTTGTGGCACCACTCACCGCCTTCTTCGTCGGCCGTCCGCGTTTCCGTCGCACCGGCACGTCCGCGACGTGCTCGTGCGTGGCATCATCGGCAACCTTGGCTTCCGCCTGCGCTTTCGCGCTCATGCGCTGGTCAGAAAAATGTCGCGCCGCCGCCGTGTCGGCGATGGTGCGCTGATCGGTGTCATACCGGGTGAGCGCCGCATCAGGCGTCTCCTCCCAGCCCGCGCGCAACGCCTTCTCTAATTCCTCAGGGCTCCGCACGGTGAGCTGACATTTCCTCGCAAATGTCTCGGCTTTTGCCTCACCCATCGCCGTACGCGGGTCGCCACACATCACTTTGCCATTCTCATTCGGAAAGGCTTTGTAGACCATCGCCGGAAACGCGACATACCCATCCGCGTTAAACCCGCCCTCGCGCTTGGGTAAATTCCACCGATCCATCTCGCGCGAAAATGCCGAATCGGGGTTGTGGACAACGGGCATACACCTCTCCCTGAAAATGGGGACGAGGCCGGATGCCCCGTCCCCCCGACATGACCGAAATTACGCAATCGCGACGTCAATCGCGGTGAGCGTGCCACTCATCGGACTCGGCAACGGCACCCAAATGGAATTGGCCGCTGTCAAGAGCATGCAGCACTGCCCACTCCCATCGAAAGTACCGACGTCGTAGCCCGATCCGGCATCGCCCAGGCCAGCGGTATACGTCACCGTATGGGCCGCTTTCCCGTTCGCCACAATGGCGAGGATGATGCCATCCTGCGACGAGTCGGGATCGGCCAGCGTCATCGCCAGGGCACTCGTCCCGTTGATGATCGCGGTCGTCCACTGCGCCGCGCCAAACGCGATCGCCCCTGCCGCCGAATAACTGGTGGTGGTGAAGGGGATCGTCCCTGGTTTCAGGTTGGCCGTCCCTGGCGCGGCGACCGTGAAATCGGCTGCCGCCCCATGCGTGACATTGGCCGACGCGACATGTGCCGCCGTGACCGTGCCATTCTGCCCGCGCAAGACGTTCACCGTCGTGCCGCTGACATAATCCTGCGTGACCTGCAGGAACTCGCCATCAATGAGTACGATGCGCCCCGCCGCCACCGAAGTGGCCGACGCAACGACAATCGAGCTATCGGTGACCGTCACAGCAGAGCTGAGTGTCGTAGTGGCTAATGCCATGACTTAACCCCAAACCCGCGCCGCGAGGCGCGCTTGAATGGTCGTGGCTCCGATCAGAATGTCCAACCGCGACGGATTCTGATCCGTGCCGATCTGGTACTGCTCGACCATGCGTATCGAAAATCCGAGCGACTTGGAGCGCACCGTCGTGCTTTCCGCGCCAGCACCCGGTTTCATCAAGTCCGCCATCACAAACGCGAAGGCGTCCGGATGGTAGACAAATGACTGCGGACTTGCGGTGGTCGCCAGGGTGCCACCCGCTGCCGCTGTGGTCCCGAGCACCGTGATGACCGCGTTGTTGTCCGGCGAGGCAGACACCGTCTGCAGCGCGCCTGACGTGATGATCGATGGGCTAATCGGCAATGTCGCCATCGCCCCTGACGAATCCGACGTCGTCGCCGTCACCACGAACTGCTGGAGACGACCCGAGGACGAGTAGGACAGCGGGTTGACCGAGTTGACGCCAGCGATGGTAAAAACATCGCCTTTGTTCAGGGTCGCCGCGCCTGACGCCCAGCCATCCGTCGCAATCGTGCTGCCCGTCTGGTCTGCGCCATTGACGAGCGGGGTCGAGGCGGTATACGTGCCGGTCGTATGCGTTGGTCGCACCGGGTCTTGATACCATCCGTCCACACCCAACTGCTTCCGGCCGAATTGCCCTTCGGTGTAGTTCTCGGCAATCACGGCACTCGGATTAAAGAGTGACGTGGTCGTGTCGGCCAGCGTGCTCATCGCCAGCGGGTCCAACATCGCCACACGTCCGAGGAGCGGCGTCGAAAGGTCCGTGAGCTTCACGCCCGCTTGCAGGTACGTGAGTGTCGCGGTCGGCGTCGTTCCCGGCGTGCCCACCGAGCTGTAAATATCCGTATAGACGTTGTCAAACGCGAGCACTTCGGCCGCGTTCGCCAACGCCTCCGCGCCCGGATTGACATAGCGGGTGCGGATGTTGTCGAGTTCCGTCGTCGCCTGCGCCGACGAATAGCCAAACGCCACGTTTTTCTGATTCGTGAGCGTAATGGGCACCGTCTGGTCGTAGAGATTCTGGAGCTGGAGCGCCTGGCCGTCCGTCACAGTGAAACGCTGCGGCAGACGGGCGTTGACCGTGTTGCCCACCTTGGCACCGGCCTGAACATACTGATCGTCATAGGTCCGATTGACGTGCGCGAGGAAGACCAGCTTATTAATGAAGGCCCTCGCCACCTCTTTCGTCGTCCACGACGGCGTTGCGAGTGTATTCGCCATGAGGCTTATCCTCTACAGAAGCCCGCGCTTCCGATCGGCGGCATTCATGCGCTTGAAATGTTCTTCAAACGACAAATCGTCGCTGATTTCGTTCGCATCGGGCGTATGAGGCGAAGTACCGAGCGGCTTGATCGGCGGTTTCGCGTGACTCACACCTCGCGCGGGGCCGCTAACAGACGGGGCCGCAGTGAGGCGCTCTTCCAATTTGCCCATTTCCCGGTAGACTTCTGCCGGGTGCAGCGTGGACAGACGCTGAGATTCCGAAGGATTCGCGGAAAGATGCTGGAGGAGTTGCACGCCTACCGGCGACTCCATCGCGAGATATTGCATCGGGAGTGACATGGGGACATCCGGGTCCAGTGTCGCGTCGAGGTCAGGATTCTCCGCCCGGGCTTTCGCGAGACGCTCCTGCCACTGCGCCGTATGGGCCGCATGGGCCTCACGCTGTTCCTGCTCCTGGTAGTACGCCTGTCGTCGCGTTTCATATTCGTGCTGGCGGGCGTCCGTGACAAACGTCGCCAACGCGGCCGTGTAGTCGTCGTAATTCTCAAACTGCTCAGCTTTCGGGGCACTCGGCATCGACTTGTACCGCGCCCAATCAGGCTGCGCGTCGGCTGGCACGGCGGCGGGGGCCGCAGCAGGCGCTGGGGCCGACAGTTCAGCCACCCGCGCCTCGGCCGCGTCTGCCCGGCGCTCCGCTTCACGCTGTTTGGCAATCGCCGACTGGACGGCCACCCTCGGATCGCGTCGACGCGCTTTCGACACGGGTGTGGGCTCGACGTCGGTAGACGCGGCCTCACCCGTGGGCGTCGGGATCTCGTCGGATGTCGCCTCGACCGGAGCCCCCTCAGACGAAGCGACGTCCTCTGACGGTGGCGTCTCAGTCGGCGTCTCCGGAGGGGTCGCCGGGAGCGCAGGGGCGTCCTCCGCAAAGGCGAGTGCGATCTGATCCGCACTCTCGTGATTACTATCGATGGTGATATCACCGGACGTGACGATTGCGGCCTCTGTTGGCATCATCCTCACTGCGACACAACGACAAAAAGGACGTGTGTCTGACCTTATCGCGGCCAGTCACACGTCCCCTTGTCGTGTGCCCTCTGTACGTGTCGCCCCTCAGGGTGAAGAGCTGTCGGCACGGTCATGACCCGCGCCCAAGCGACACGTCAAAAAATTGTTGTTACTCTTCTAGCACGGGTATTCCAGATAAATCAACGATTCCGCTTCCCGAGCCCTGGGTATTTCGCCACCACGGCCCGACGAATCCCCGCTGGACGCGGCGCATTATGCGCGAGTTTTAATGCCGATTTCGCCCGGTCTCTGGTATTAATCGGAAAACTCCCCTTCGGGGCACCGCCGGACGGTCCTGCGAAACTTTTCACCGTGGGGTAGTTGCCCACATTGCTGCCGCCGGGCTTGGCACGGGCGGCACGGACGGACGCTGAGAGTTTACGGGCCATACTGTCCTCCTCTTCTCATGGTATCGGCGTGCGTGTAGCGCGACGGGTCCAGGCGAAACCGAGGCTCGATGTCGTACCGGTCCATCAAGGCATGACACGCGTGCGTGCTCAGCGTGAAATACGTCGCCTGCGTCATCTGGAGTCCCTGCCCCACCTGTCGCGCGTGCGTGGCGGCGACATCACATATCTCGGGGCGCGTGGCATAAATCGCACACTGCTGGTCGTCGGTCAGGTGGACACAGTGGCCGTCTCTGGTCGGGACGAGCCCGGCGTCGGCGGCTGCCCGGCAACAGGCCCCGCACCCGGAACAGGCAAAGGTCATCGCTGCACCCTATTCCGGCCACGTGCCGGACGCGAGTATACGCTCAAAGCGAGCCGTTCGCTCCTTGACCGCTTTTTCACTCAAGTAGTACCGCGCCTTCTCATGCTCCTCCTGCACTGCCGTGTAGAGGCTGTATTCGTGTAATATTGATCCAGGCACGCCATGCGCTTGCAGCCAGTCGGCGATATGGGCCAGCAGATCGGCAACTTCCGCATCGTCAAGCTCTCCCAAGTGTCTCCGTCTGGCTTTACATCCCTTCACCCTATCCCGTCCCCTCGCGATAGCGCCTATAGTGGCGCGACTTTGTGGACGCGGGCATACGCTCAATGGTGCGAGTCGTTTGCTTCTTGACCGCTTTTTCACTCAATTGGGGACGGCGACGATGTGTTTCTTCATGGACAATGGTGTCCAAGACCCCACCAGGGATCGTGCGTGACATCGTCTTGTTAATCTTGATCGCCTTTTTGTCCCAATCAATGCTGCCATAATCGCGCATCCGGTTATCGACCGACCGTTTGTACTGCTTCCGCATGATCTTCTGACCCGCTGGCATCTTGTTAAGCAGAATTTTTGCCAGTGCCGCTGTTACATCGTCGCAGATTTTACACATCCCATCATCGTCGAGCGGATGGCCTGCATGGCATGTCCTATTGCCGTCTCTGACCCGTAGGCACCGGTCGTGTTGACAGCCAGGCTGATCAACAAAACAAAAATCATCGGGTACGTGATTCATGCCGTCCTCTAATGCACCGTCTCGGAGCGCCAGAGCCAGTGGTCATGTATAGCCATCCGACGCATCCCCTGGAGAATGCTATCCGGATGGATATGCAACCAGAAACACCAGAAACTGAGTTCGTCACTCGGCCGCGAGAGAAACCGCCGAGCCGAGAGCGCCGCATGGCCCTCACGGCTGATATCCCGATACCGCACCACACCATTCGGGCCACGGGTGCGTTTCGTGCAGTCTTTCACCGCTTGCAGGAGGACGGCCCGTGCCAACGCGCGATACGGCGTGAACGGCCCGACGTCCTGCGTCCCCGTCAGGACACGCGGATCATGAACCGCCGCGTTCCGGCGCACCGAGCTTCTCGACGCGATCATCGGAACCGGGCACCCGTGGCCCGTGGATCACGCCAGGACGCCATCGGGTGGCCCCCGCCCAGGAGATTCCCGAGGCGCTCCGGGGACGGGGCCTGGCGCAGGCCCGTGCGCGCGAGCTGAGGCCGTTGGGCAAACGCCTGTCGCGCAAGGGCCTTCGCCCGGTCGCCGGAGGCTTTCAGTTGGGCACGTCGCGTACGAGACGGGACTCCAGGCATCGGCTGCTCCTTTAGAACGAAAATGTTTTCTCTACCCGGACCGCAAATTCCCCACCGGGGGTGCGCTCGACATTCCCATACCACCCATTCTTCCAATATTCGACAGTGGCCCCAGGCCGCGCTCCTCGTCGTGTGGTCACACGCGCCTCAAGATCGCCGCCCCCGACGCGACGACGGCCACGCAGGGTGATGGTGTCCGGGCCTCTCGGCCCCCATTCACCGAAGCGCACATGCTCACCGAGGAGATTCCCCAACCTCTCCGTCGTGGACGGCACACGAGGCCGCTTAAACGGGCGTGCCATAGTCGGGCCCTTCCTCTGGCGACAGGGGACGGCTCACCCAGGGGGCCTCGGTGCGCGCGGGTGTCCCGGACGCCTTCATCTGCGCGAGCGCCTGCGCCTGGACATGGTCACGCGCCTTCATCTCCTCGTCGTATTGCCATTGGCTCTCGGTGCCCACGCGCTTGGTCGTCGCCTCAAAGACCGCCTTGGCTTCGTCGGCCTGAATCTTCATGTGCGCGATGGCGAGCTGCGTTTCGTTCTTCATCCGCTCCATATCCATCCGCATCTCCAGGTCGGCCTGCTCCCGCTGGGCATCGGCCACGAGACGCTGCTGCTCACGCGCGGTAATGGCCTGCTCCTTCACCGCATCCGTCTCGATTTCGCGCGTTTTGGCATCGAGGGCTTTGGTGAGCTGCTGCAGCATCTGCCCCTGCTCCGCGAGTTGTTGTTGGAGCTGTTGCGCGTCCGGTTGTTCGGTCTGGTCTTGGAGCGGCGGCGGGAGGAGTTTCTTGACCCGCGCGGCGGCTTCGTGATGTCCGGGGAAATCGCGGAATTTCAGATACAAATCCCCCAGAATCGGAAACAGGGCCGGGTTGGCCTGGAAGAGCTGCCCCATTTCGTCGGCCCCCTCCAAGGCCCGCGACTTGTAGCTGCGCCCGATCGTCACGACGACGCCATACCGCCCTTTCCGGAGGTCGTAATTCCACGTCTCGGGCGACATCGGCGGCACGCCGGGGACTGGACCGCCCACGGGAGGAGCCCCCGCGCCGAATGGCGGGGAAGGCATCCCTTGAGGCGGCGCGAGCGGCCCCCCTGGTGGAGCGGGTCCAGGCGGCAGGCCACCCATACCGGGTGGAGGCATGGGTCCGACCGCCCGTGGACGCTGGGTGCGCGGATCGCGCAGAAACGGGGTATTCAGCAAGACCGTCTCCGTCTCGTCTTCCTGGTCGAGGATGCGGGCCACCCGGCCGGGACGGTCATAAATACGCGGAATCAAGTCGAGAATGACCTTGGCTTCATAGGTGAGGCTGATCTCGGCCAAGTTGTCGAGGAAGTGCGAGCTGCCCTGCTCGTATTGCTGTTGCAGGGCGAGGACCGACCGGCCACTCCGCGCGGTTTGGCTCTGCTGGCCCAGGGCGCTCTCGAAGGCACCGGTTCCTTGATGGATGAATTCCCGCGCTTGCTGGAGGAGCACCATCGACGGACCGAGCCGGGACGTATCGACCTGCGTCCGTTGCGGCGGGGGCGCGGGCGTGCCGTTGAGGCTCACGTTTTTATACCGTAAATACGGGAAATTCCGCACGTTGGCGAGCTGGAATTCCTGCTCGTGCCCTTCCTCCTGGCCTTCGACCATCAGATAGGGCGCTTTACTCTCCAGTGAGGCGAGTTCGACCGCTGAGCTGGCGGAATAATTGAGAAGCCGCGCGGCATCCTCGTTGGGCTCGATAATGCCGACCCAGCGCCGCTGTGCTTCAAAGGGAATCAATTCCCGGCCAATGACGGGAATAATGGGAATGTAGCGCCCGTCGAGTGTCTGTGCCGGGGCGAGTTCCTCGACCGCATTCATCGTGGACCACCACAGCGTCGGCACCTGCTCCTCGATCGCGCGTGCGCCGTCGCCGTCGAGGATTATCCGCCCCTCGGGAATCTCATCCTCGAACGCATCGCTGCCATCGTCGAGGAGGACACGGCGGCGGGTCGCATATTCGAGCCGGTAGTATTCGGCCACGCGCACGGCGCGGCCTGCGGAGTCGGCTTCGCCCGTCACCCAGTTCGGCGTCTTCATCCCGACCAGGGATAACTCATCGTCGTCAAAGGCGGCCATTTGGCTGTGGGGATATTTCCGCACGTAGTCGTCCCAGGGCATATCCTGGACGAGAAACGCCCACTGGCCGTCACTCCCATCGGCTTCCTGGGCAAACGGGTCCAGCACGACACTCGCTTGCTGCAAAATGCGCTTGATGGTGATTTTCTGGTCGAAGGGGCTCCCCGCATCCGGGTCCGGCTCGGTCAGGACGCGGTAATACCCTCGTCCACATTTGACCGCGCGCTCAAACGCCCAGGTACGGGCGAGACTCGCGCGACTCTCCACTTCAATCCGCCGATAGAGGCCCTGAATGACCTCGGCGGTCTCGTCATCGGCGTCCTCGGACACCGGATGAATCTGAATCCCCAACTTCGCGGCCCGTTCCGCGTTCAGCGTGAGCTGAATGGGCTGGTCGAGGCTCGGAATCGACAGCATCGGCCGCTGCGGGAGCGCCACCCCGCCGACAATCTGCGGCTTGCGCTGCTCTTTCACGTCATCCGGCCATGCCAGCGCGGGCACCTGAAACCGGAGCGCGTTGACTTCCCGTCGCCGCTGCTCTTCATCCGCCTCCACCCCGACCCGAAAGCGGTCGAGGGCGCGGGTCATTTCGGTCGGCGTCATGCGTCCTCCTACATCCCCATCCAACCCGCCTCGGTCGCGGGCGTGACCCGGACATGCACGGCGGTCGGCGTCCGGGGCGGCTGATAGCGGACCGCCAGTCCCCGAAAGGCGTCCGCGCCATGACTCGCCCAATCATGCACCGGCCGGGCGGTAAATTCTCCCAGGCGGGCATTGTAATCCCGGCGATAGTGCATCAGGGCCTCAAGCCCGGCCCGCGTCCGGGTGGCGTCAAACCAGCACCGCCCGAGCAACAGCCGCGCCGCGTGAATCCCGGCCTCGACCTCCTGGCCTTTTTCTCCATGCACGCGCGGGACGACCGCAAAGCGAAGCCCGAGACTCGCGGCCACGTCCAATCGACTCTTCCCGCTGCCCAACTCGCGCACGGCAATATCGTGCGGGGCCCAGTGGGTGCCGTACACATAGCCTTTCCGCTGGAGCATCGCGGCATAATGGGGCAAGCCTTCCCCGCTGGCTTCATAATAGTCAATCAGCCGGATGTCGCCACTGCGGGTGGATTGGCTAAACCAGATCGCGGTGGCGTCTCCGACCCCCAAGTCCCAGTCCGTATCAATGGGGAGCGCCCGATCGAGAGGCACCGTCGTCACGCGGCCCGCGTCCCGCGCCTCCTGCAGCTCGGCCGCGTACACCGCGCCCTTGACCGAGGCTTCAAAACTACACTCAAATTCCTGGGCATATTCGTCGGCCGTCATCACCGAGCGGGCGGAGGCGAGATAACTGGCGTCGAGAATCCCGGTCTCACTCGCCTTGCATTCGCGGTAAAACCACTCCGGGTGCCCGTCGCGCTGCGCGTCCCTCGCAAACATGGCGATGTCGTAGAATTGATTTTTCCCGTTGGGCGTGCCGAGAAACAAGGCGCTGCCCCCACGGTCCACGAGGGTCGGGCCAATGACCTCGGAAAACGTCTTGGCCGGATGCAAGCCGTATTCGTCCAAAATGACGCGGTCCAGATACAACCCGCGTAAGCTATCCGGGTTATCCGCGCCGTAAATGCGGGACTGGCCCCTGTTGGGAAAATCCGCCCGCAGCTCGGACTGGTTGAATTCCACCCCCGGGACCGGCCTGGCGTAATACTGCATGTAATCCCAGGCTACCGCTTTCCCCTGGGTATAGGTGGGACCGATATAGGCGCTCCGGGGCCGGTCGTGCGGACACTGGAGCGCCATCTGCTGCGCTAAATTCACCCCCAGTACCGTTTTGCCAAACCGGCGGTGACAAACCAAGACGCCAAACCGCTTCTGCCGCGCTAATTGCCCTATCTCCCGCTGCAGCGGTCGCGGGGTGTAGGGAATCACTACCCGCTGCGCGGTCGTCATGGCGTCTCCGGTACCCGCACCGCCTCCACCGTCACCGGGGCGTCCATTTGCTCGTGCTGGAACACAATCGCCCCACTATGGTCCACCCGGTCCACCAAGAGCCCAAAGTGCTTCGCTAGCATCTCCAAACTCCGCACCTTATCCGCGAGCCGCACCCGAAAAACCTCGTCGGTCTTGTCGTCGCCCGTGGTGAGGTTCCGCTTCACCACGTCAAAACTGCTCACGGCCCGCCCCATGTCCGCCGTCCAGCGGCTCGGGGGCTTCATCCGGCCGTCCGTATCGAAAAACTCCCGCATGTCCACCATGCTTAATGCCCGGAGTTGGTCGAGTACCGCTACGGCCGTGAGTTCCGCCCGGATCAGTTGCTGCCGCTTGCGCGCCGTAATCTCTGCCTGGATGTCCGGACGCCGCATCAGCTTGTATCCCTGCTTGGACGCGTAATGGCGGTCGTTGGCATTCACATACCCAACCGCTGCGGCGGCACGCGTGGCGTCGAGGTCCACGAGATACTCGTTCACAAACCGCTGATACTTGTCCCGCATACGCTGTGTACTATACGCCAGTCCTGGGGAGACGCGTCCCTCTTCCGACGCGAGCGGTTGCACGGTTGCAGGCCAAACGGAGGGGATAGCCATCGTTACGGTGTGCACGGACAGGGAAGACATCTCTCATTAAATGTCTCAAGTTGTCCCATAAGTGTCACGCTCGTCACGCCGTGTGGACGTACTTCGAGATACGTTACAGAAACATAAAGCAGTACCCGAGAGACTTTTTCCGTGAGGGGCGGTCGCCAGATCGGTCCTTATATTGGTTCGGAAAACGCAAAGTCGTTTTCTCTTTCTCTTCGCCGTTCGATGTGTCTCCTGACCAGACCGAAAACCGTCGATTCCCCAGCAAATCATAGACCTTCGCTTACGTAGACTCGGTTAGCTCACTTTCGCCCGTGTCCCAAATCGCCGTAAATGGCGATTTGGCCTTAGCGAAGGTCACGCCAACTTGGGGTGTTTCGCCTCGCAGCGTCGCATAATGCGCGTTGTGTTTACTTGGATAGTGCATCCTGATCTGACCCCGCTGACACCCTCCAACGAGGCCGCAAGACGTTGCAATGTCACAGCTTACAAAGCTACACGTCATTACTAGCAGTCTAGCACGAACAGCCGCCGTGGGTTCCCTGGGGTTCCCCTTGGGTTCCCTTGGGTTCCCGGGGGTTCCCGGGGGTTGCCTTAGCCGTATTCTCTCACGCGCGGGACCGCCAGCGAGTGGCGATGATAGCCCGTTGTGCCCGTTCAGCCGCATCGGTTTTTTATTTACTCCTGCTGACTCCCCCTCTCTATTCTAGAGAGAGGGGGAGTAGTCGC
>Ga0208030_1000319_pt1 | contig 34873 bp, 35 predicted proteins | sample MalvirDeepMed_M9_FD_184246 | JGI IMG/M metagenome (GOLD analysis project Ga0208030, IMG submission 184246) | Marine viral communities from the Global Malaspina Expedition - Malaspina viral metaG DeepMed_M9 (SPAdes) (version 2) | ecosystem: Environmental > Aquatic > Marine > Oceanic | place...
GGTTCAAGTGCCAGTTAGGGTTTCACCAGCTTGTGTTATGCGGCTGCGCTACCACGCTGATGTGCATCTGGTGTCTAGCAAGTGAACGCAATGCGGGAGATTAGGGAGCTAACCGAGCAGTTCCACAAGTTTCTGAATAACGATTTCAGGCATCTGGTGGTGGAGGTTGCCTACGTGAAAGGGCAGCTCAAGATCGTTCTGATGTTGATGGGTATAATCACCGTTGCGGTGGTAGGGTTGGCTGTCCAAGAGGTATTGAAATGATAGGAAAGATAAGACCCCAGATCTTCATGGCCCTGTTCATGCTCTCGCTGATCACGGGGTATGCGATCAATGCAGGGATGGTCGAGATAGCCACAGGCACGGTGGGTGGACTCGTAGCCTTGGGCATGAAGGTTTTAGAGAATGATTAAGCTGTGTCGTTGGACCGGGCATTGGTGGAGAGAACATCCGGGTTGGGGTGTGCGTGCGTGTCGCCTATGCCAGCGTAAAGAGAAAGCTTTCTATGACAGTGACAGTGGTCATGTCCACTGGGTTCTCCATACTGTCTGAACGTAGATTGAGAGGTCCCCTTCCCTCTTTGTCCCAGCAAAAGACCCCCGGTGCCGAACCGGGGGTCGATTGCATGAGGAGGTGATGTGAGCCTATGTACTCACGCGGTGCTAAAGACAACCGTATAATGATTATAACATAGATACCTTTGCGTCAAGTATTTCGATGGTGGTGTGTGGCTTATGACTGAAGGATTTCTCAGCGATCACCTTGACCACCATGTTGTCATCCTTGAATACGATACCTTTGATACCATCTATGGCTCCCTTGACCAGGTTATCCACGTCAGGCTTACGGCATAGGGCTTCGATCACCCGTTGCTGGTATAGCTCTGGCTTCTTAGGTAGCCTGTTGGGGTAGTCCCTGAAGAACTTGAGGCGTATTTCTAGGGGTGTTTCTTCTAGGGGTGGCCTTCCACGCCAGTGCTCCTTCACCTTGGCCTGTATGTTGAGCTGGTAAGCCTTATAAGCAAGGTACCCTACGGAGGGTGCCCCCCTTCTGATGAATACCTGCCAAGGCTTGGGCTCTCCGAGTACATCTAGGACGAAGAGACTTCCCATAAGACTGCTCCTTGTGCGTTCACATGGTCAGACTTAATGAATCGTTTACCACCGTACATACGGGCACGTACCGTGGCGGCGTTCTCACCTAGCTCACCAGCTATGTCCGTCTGGGTCATGGGGCCTTGGGTACCCAGCAGGTACACGATCCGGTCAGTGAGTGAGGTGTGCTCGGCTAACTCGGCTATCTCCTGTACCTCTATTCGCTCCACGTTGATGCGTGTCTCGTCACCCTCACCGTACCAAGAGTATTGATACCCGATGGGATCGAACAGGTAGGAGTCGTTGGACTTCCAGTGGAACAGGCCCACAGCCAGGCTATTGGAGCCATGCTCTTGCACCTTCCGTACCTCTACCGTGCTACGGGCTGAGTTGTGCCAGAACACACTACCGAATGGCATACCCTGCCGTTGGTCTTTGGTCTGGTGGGCTATGACCAGCGCACTCACGTTCCACTCATTGATGATGTCGAAGAATTGGAGGGCTGAGTCAGCCTTCTCGGGCTCACCACCACACGCCATGCCTGCGCTATCTATGACCACGAAGGTAGCACCCTCTGACTCTATCAGCCTGCGTAGCTGGTGGGCCTGGTCTTTGATAGGGCCGTAGCACCTATGGTGGGTGATGGCGGTGGACTTATGGTCTACCCCTGAACCCAGCAGGAGTTGCTTACTCCGCACACCATGTCTATCGGGTGTGCTTTCCCAGTCTAGGTATATCCCGTGGTGACCGGGCGTTATGTCCATGCCTGGTAGCACGCACATCCCTGTCTCCAGGGATAGCAGGGCTGCTAGTGCTGTCAGCGACTTACCTTCCCCACCATTACCGAACAGTATGGTGGGCTCTCCTTCCAGTACCAGAGGGCTCAAGGCCCAGCGGTCAGAGGGCAGATCCATATAGTCCCGTAGGTCTACTGCTGGCCTGCTTGTCCTGAGGTGGGCAACGCCCAGCCTGGATGCCATTGACAGTAGTCCCGCCCAGTTGGTACGGGATTCCTTGTCTATGTCGTTTAGGTGCTTAACCAGGGCATTGTGTGATGTGGTCGAGACCAATCCGTGGTGGATAGGACCGACCAGTATGACCGATGAGGCACCGTCGTTCAGCAACCGCTCGATGGTCATCTCTGCCTGAACCCCTTGGTGGTTACGGTGTAGTTGCTCGACGGTGATACGCACATCAGGCCAGGTATATACCAGGGATCCACCCTGCTCACGGTAGTCAGGGGTAGGGATATCTAAGAAGGGTGTGCCTGCCTCTTTCAGGTCAGCAGCATACCGCTGCACTGAGCGCACCACCGAGGTCACCTCATGTAGGGACATGGGTGGGTCACACCGTTCAGCAAAGAGCTGGAGCTGGGCCAGCACTATATCAACAGGTAGTTTCTTCTGGTTCAGTAAGTACCCGGCTAAGGATGTGGCTGAGTTGTTACGCTCCCCCTTGGACGCACCCTCTAGTATCAGCTTAGATACCCACGGCTCCTCATTGGTGGTGGGGGTGGTCACCACTGTCTTGGTAGGTGGATCGAACATGGGCATCTTGGGTTCCAGCCATATAGGTAGGGGGTGCAAGATGTCATCGTCCGTGTGGATCAGCCAGTCATAGGTGTCTCCGCTGACGTGGAGCGAGGGAGGGGCTACCACATAGCCCCCCTCTCCCTTGGTATCTATCCCTGTGCCTATATGTGAGGCGGTGCTACGGTACTTGGTACCGTTGGTCTGGAAGTAGTAGTGTTCACCACCGCTGCCAGTGGATACGGCCAGGGTGTCTACCGCTCCGTGTATATCTTGTAAGTCTCGCCATTCATCTAGCCCCGGCAGGTCTATGTCTACCACTACCAGGCCATGCTCTTGCCCTGTGACTATGCCTATGTTGGCATCTGGCCAACGCTGCCACCATTGATTGATATCCTGGGGGTTGCGGCTGGCATCGTGCAGCCCACGCTGAGTGCGGGGGTGCTTGCCGATACTCTCGCACTCAACGTTGGAACAGCTACACCCACCAGCTTCGGTGGGTGTATGGACAGGGAATACCATCCAGCCTCGCTCGACATACTCAAGGGCGGCTATCTCTAACTCATTCATCTCTACTCCTCATATGGGGCCGACCTCCGATCGGCTAAGGGTCGCTTCAATCTCGTTGATATCCGCAGACAGGGCAGCGAAGTCGGCACTTCGCTCCTACCATTTGGGCACCACAGATATCACATATTACAGTATCATCCATCGCTCCGCGCCTTCTCCTTTTCAGCTTTCTCTGCCTCTCTCACGCTGTCTTGCCATTTGTATATGGGTACGGCGCAGTCGAACACCCCGCCCAGGCGATTCAGTTCATCACTGTCTATGGTCTCCACCTTCCACGGATCCATACCCTCTGAGTATTCTCTGGGTATCTGTACCAAGTATCCCCTCACTGGGAAGTTCTCGGTGTGTTCCATTGCCTTGTAGATATCCGGGTTTGTGTACTGGATGGAATGGAGAGCGGCGGCATAGGCCGCTAACTGCATACGTCCCTCGGCATACAGACCACCCGTCTTCCAGTCCCATATCACCAGTTCATCAGACCTATCAAGGCCGATGCCATCCACCGTACCCGCATAGTAGATACGCTGGAGCAAGGCATGGGGAGATAAGGTTATAGAGGGGTACTTAACCTGGAACACTGGTATCTCTATGGCTATGGGGGTGATGCCCTCATCACGTAGCCATGCCTGCCCTGCCTGGACCACACGGGTCAGGTCGTCAGGTATATCCACGCTCTCGTTGCCAGTGAGCAGCTCCTTCAGCACGTCATGGGCACGGCTACCGAAGTCCTTTATCCTGCTGCTCTCCTTCTCAAAGGCAGACCTGCCTTCCTCTGCGGTGCGCATCATCACCATCTGTTGGAGTACCGACTTCGCAGCAGGTGGACTGTTCTCTGATGCCACCTCTGCTTGCAGCTTGGTTATCTCCTTGCCTAGATCGAGGCCAGCAAAGGCCGCTTGTATGTGGTTGTACGTCTCCCTCTTAGCCCACCCGACCAGACGATGGGTCTTATCCCCACCCATAGCGTCGAGTATGGTGGTCACCGAGGGGACAGCCTTGGTTGCTATCTCTTTGTCGTCTTCGTACAAGGTCACGTCATAGGTACGCCTCTCCTTGTACAGTGCATCGCTCTTGCTTTTGCGCTTGGGCTTGGTTGCCTTAACTGTGTATGTAAACATCATTCTCCTAAATGTCATAGCGGCGGGGGCCGTACCCTCTAGGAGAGAGGTGACCCCCATTAACTTCCTTGTCTGACGACACGGTATGCCAACCGTTACAAATGCCGAATGGATTACCCAGCCATCATCATGTGCACCCCGGCAAAATACAAAATCCGGGGTGCCCTAGTGCAATAGGGTGATGGCGACACGGCCCACGTGGATGTCACACCACGCCAACTGTTGTGCCCTGGTTGGGAGGAAGTACCGCTAGGTTAACTACTTGTTGACTTCTAGCACCGTTTGCATGATCTCTTCTAGTGCCTTTGCTATCCGCTCTTGGATCTCGTTCCCTGTAGTGATAGCACGGCGGATCTCTTCAAGGCTCTCGTTCATATCTTCCAGGTTAGCCATTGAGCGTGTCATGCTATTTATATCGGCCATATGTCCTTCTCCTCGGGTATGGGTTGGTTGTATAGATCCTCGCCTGATCTGGTTACGCCGCATTGACAGCGGAACCATGTATCATCCTCATTCCGACGGTATGCATACCAGTGATGGGGGCCTGATGGCTCCATCACCTCATGTGGTTTACATATGTACTCGCCGTAACTCATGATCGTTCCTCCACACCCACATCAGAGGTGAGGATAGACTCTTGCAGGTAGTCCTCATCGTCAAGGTTATCCTTGAGGCTGAGGATCGTAGAGTTCCAGCGGTGGACTATGTAGTCCACGTAGTCCATGACCTCGGGTAGGGTCTTGCCACCTACCATGTCGGCGTACTTGATGGCCGCCTCGGTAGCGTGCTGGCATTGGAAGGACAGTTGCACCGCAGGGGAGTCGGGCATCTTGTATGCCTGTGCCTTGCTCGGACCAGCCCCATTGGAGGGGCCGTGCGTCTGCACCGCCTTCGCTTTATCTGCCTCAGTGATGACCGGATCCGATGGGGCCTCGTTATACTCAGCCTCAGTCACCTTGGTCATGGCATCTATGTTCAGGTATGGGAAGTCAGCATTGTTCTTGTTGGGGGTCTCGCTGTACATGACGTTCACGTAGTCCCCCTCTTCTAGGTTGGCGACCAGTTCTTTCTGGAACGCCCCGAAATATCGGGATCCTAGTGAGCCCCCATCGTTTATCTTGACGCTGTACTTCTTGTTGCGCCCCGATGTAGCTCTGCCTTCTTTGTCCAGTTCTTCGATATATCCGACTATACTAGGCATCTTAGCCCCCTTCATTTTTTATGTGCTCGGTGACGTGACAGTCCCGGCACATGCATATAAGCATTGATATGTTGTCGTAGTTATCTACGAGACCTGCCCCTTGTTCGTGGACTTGCATGTCTCTGAGCACCACGGGTGCACCACATTGGCGGCACACCCGTCTGTTGTTCTCATACACGAACTTACGGATAGCGGGGGGAGCAGACACCAGTTGTTGTATCCGTTGCTTGCTCACCCCGTACTTCTCCGCTATCTCCGTGAATGTTTGGCACTCTACAAAGGCCAGCCTAAAGGCGGTCTCTCTGTCGATTCTCCGTGCCTTGGTATACATGGTTACTCCGCTTGGATGGGATGCGGGTACATCTCTCCGAAGTTGGCAGGTTCGTTGGTCATCGCATTAGTAGGATCGGGCGTCCACCGTAGCACCTCTCTCTGTTCGCCCTGTGCCCATATATTCCAGCCCTTCAGGACGAGAGCAGGCATCTGCCCTGCTGCCAGCCTATGAGTTTGGTTGCCCCGGTGTTCGCTATTCATGCTGTGGAACAGTCGGCTGCGCAAGCTGATCAGTACATCATTGGTCTGGGTATAGATACCCTGGGCTAAGCGTCTGAAGAACTCAGTCACCAGATCCGCACGACCAGGGTTCACGTTGGATATAGCATAGTGGCACCATGCGAATTCACCCAGGCTACCTAGACCCTTGAGTCCAGGCATATCCTCAACGAATTTCACTGAGTCCTCTATCCGTGGATGGGTGTGTAAGTGGGCCAGGATGTTGGTGTTATCTACCCGGCGGAGACCCTCACGGATACGGTTCCGTTGGCGTGAACCAGGCAGATAAAGGTTCTCGTACTGCCATTGCAGGGCTAGGGCACGTCCAGTCGCCACCGGGTTATGTACGGCATGTATCTGAAGGACATGGGTGGTAGTACGAGAGGTGCCCGTATCCACACGGGCCAGGTACTCTTCAGTGCAGTTGCGTCTGATCATGACTGGCACAGCTACATCGGCTTCGATGATAGCCTTGCACCGATTGTTACCATCACGGAGTAGGCCACGCTGATCGAACTTGAAGCTGTCGATATCAGCTATCCACAACCCTTCAAGGATGTCGTAGAACAGGCGGTCTATGACAACCTGTTTGAATTGACGGGCCTTGATACCAGATACCTTATCTATGGTTGCAATGTAAGCCTTGGCCAGCTCGGGGGTGACCGTCTCTATGGTCAGGTTCTCCATTAGCTGGACACATTCGGGGATCTTAGCTATAGTAGCCATCGGGTTTACCTTCCTTCTCTTCTTGTATTTGGATGTTGTCTAACCATTCATCTACTACGTAGTCGGCTACCTTGTCTCGGGCTCTACACCCAGGACATAAAGGTAGCCTTCTACTTTTTACGGCGACATAGGTATGTCGGCAATTCTCGCAGAATATATCCATCGCTCCTCCTCTTTGTTAAAGATTAGCATCCTAGAGACCACTTGTCAATACTTAGTATCGGTTCCGGGGCCGTTGCCTATCTCCCCCTAGGTAGCCAACAAGATGCTCTGCCTTAGCTCTGCCTGCACACGGTTCCAGCGCACCAGCAGCTCAGATCGTGTGTCTACTGGCACCTGCTCCATCAGCGTGGCGAAAAGCTCGGCAAGCTGACGTGACATTATCTGACACTGGGATGTAACCTTGATCAGGGCACCCCCTATCTCCAAGCCCTCTCGCTCCAATACCTCTTGTGGCAGGGTGGCTATGTGTTGGATCCGTTGCATCAACTCCGTGGTGTTGGGGAAAAAATCTTCTTCACTCATGGTTAATCCTCCTCTATTAGGTCGTCGTCCAACCTCTCCATCTTGTGCTTGAACGCTGTCTCCACCAGGGTCAGTGCCTCATCCCTATCCATGACCCACCGCCCACTGTCGTAGTAGGCGGTAGAGTTAAGGACATGGAGTACCCCCTGCATCAGCGGATACAGGGGGTGCATGGTCAGTGGGTCACGCTTCGGATCGTAGGTCATCATTGGCTCCTCCGTTAGTAATCTCTGGCCTTTGCCTAGTCCCAGGCCCACACCGCACAGCTCAAAATGTTCGGAGCACATGTTAGCCCACGGCCCCATGACAGTTTGGCCATCAACATACGCTGGGATATTCTCACCTGATACCTTGCACATATCGCAGTCTGGTATCTTATCGACTACCACCCATGTATCAGCCATTACTTCTCTCCTGTTACTGTCGGATAGATTTCCTCTAGGTCGTGGGCGTAGGCTTCTGGCCCTACGTCTTGGTAGAATTCGTAGCACAGGTCACACATGGACACGGGCTTATCTTCCTCATCCTTGAAGTCCTCACGGACGATGAGGTCGTCGGGTAACACTGGCTCCCCACAGAAGTGACACTCCACCGGGTAGATATAGACCCCGGTAAGGGGGTCCAGTATGGGTAGATCTAACGGGTCGATGTCCTTGTTAGTCAACAAGCTGTTGACTGTCTCTTCCGTCTTGGAATACCCGTGGTGCCAGGAGTATTCGTAGTCCTTACCCCCGTAGGCAGAGGTAACGCCACCGCTGTATGTATAGGGTCGGGGCTTGTACTTGTAGCTTCCGTTGCTGAACTCCCACCCCTCTTCCTTCTCGAAATCTCCCATGAGATAGGTGGTATCAGCGTCCATGATCATGAACTTACTGTGCAAGGCTGAGGCCATCAGTTGACGCATGGCCTTAGTCTTATACGGCAGCTCAGTGAGCACGTCCCTCACGAATACATGGGTATCCGAGAACTCCTTATCACCATAGCCAGGGATGATGCCGTTGTGTACCAGGGCAGCATTGGTCTTAAGCTTGGTCTGCCCCAGAGTGGAATCTTTCTTGGATATGGGGAACGGGTGGCACATGGCCTTGGATGTGGTACCCGACGTCCCGATACGGAAGTGGAAGATGACTTCCTGCTTGTTGATGATATCGAGCTTATCTAGTACCGCATCCCGGAAGGATTCCCAGGTCATGTAGCCCTTGAAGATCCGCACCTTACCGTCGGCCCGGTACATGAACCCGGCACCGTCGTCGTTGCCATCGAACGAGTTCTCTAACCAACCCCAGGATTCCTCGTCCAGTTTTACCTTGGGTTGTTTGCGACATATGATACACATATTGTGTCTCCTAAATATATTACTAGATGCACATCTAGTGAGTAGCACACTATCCCCCCTTTAGGGGGGGATAGGTGTGCTAGTTGATTGTTGCCGTATAAGCATTGATGGTTTGTTGGTATAGGATATCGGCAGCAGCTATGGTGTCGGCTATCACCAACCGTTCGTGGCTCAGTTGCAGTAGCTCGTCGTTCATGTACCGCTTATCTAGTGCTACGGCGTTTGCTGGAGACCAGCTGTGCCTCACAAGTTCCATCTTCTCCCGTATCTCGGGGGTGGTGGCGTAGTCCCACAAGTGGGTGTACTCGTGGCTGGCAGCTTGGGACAGAAGGTCTTCCCAACTCACGTGGCCCAGGTGGGTGATGTCGAACTCCATGCTCATGTCGATCAGTAGCTTGGTCAACTGCATGGTAGCCATGAACGTGTCGTACCTGAGTGTGCTGCGCCACAGCCTGAACTCAAGGGTATCCCGTGGCCGTGTGTTGACTGCCGTGTACTTCTGTTGGGTGAACTTGGATACGGACTCATTGCCACGTTTGATCAGGTCGAAAGCCAGGTTGGACATGCAGTCATTACACCCATTGTTACCACACTCGCACCGTCTCACGTCGGGTACGAACATGTGGTTGGGCAAGGCCCACTGGGTCATGGTCTGCTCGGTACGCCGTGAGAAGGCGAACAACTCAGGCCATAGACGCCACATCAACATGACTAGCTTAGCCAGGGTATACTCTTGCTCGGCCTTGCTGATACCCAGACCTGTCCTCGATACGTGGATGTGTAGGCCAGCGGTATCGGTGTTATGCCCGAACAACCTGTTGTCCCTGGCTGCGTCCATGATGCTGCGCCACGGCATGGTATCCATGTGGAATTGTAGCGTGGCCGGGTTAGATACTATCTCGACACCGTTACGGAGTGACCCGTCCTCTTTGAAGTAGAACAGACCCATATCATCCACGTTCTGGCTACGCTGTATGGGTGTGAGGATACGTTGGGCATCCTCAAGGAACGAGTCGATGTCTGGGTATCCAGTGTCTCTGCTCCGGTGCTGGTCTACCTCAAGCTCCACGCCCATGAACAGGGCTTGCCCTGCTCGGGTGTCACCGTGGAATACGAGGTAGGGTGTGAAGCTATAGTTTTGTAAGCGTCCACCACCACCGTTCTGCTCGTATTGGTACTCAGAGCAGTTCTCTTGGTGCATCTCCAGACAGTAGTCACTACACGCATCACAGCACTCACAATACTCACAGTACGCACCGTTATCCCGGTCATAAGAGTCTTGGCACACATCACAGGTGTAGGTGTACTCACTCATGCAGTTCTCACACCAGTTGCCATCACCGAATGAGGTTGTCTCGTCCTCATTCACCGAAATCACACGCTCACAGCGTGTGCATATGCACCGTGGCCTGTCGAAGGTCAGGTATTCGTAGCACACACGGCATAGGGTGTATGTCATGTTGTGGTCGGTGCTCTCCACACGGTACGAGGCGTTATCGTATTCACCGCACCTGCTACACGGGCCACAACGGTGTGTTTGTGTACCAGTCAGAGAGATGGTACGCCCACACCCAGGCTCCCATCTGCCAGTGTTATCGTTGTAGGCGTGGCGGTCGGGACGGCAGTAGAACTGCAAGCCGGGCGTGCTGTGTGTCACCACATCGAAGCAACCCGTCGCTGGTATGACCGTACCACCTGTGGTCACAGCGTCTATCGGTGGTGGTGTCATGGACACGTAGGCATCATAGCCACATCTGTGAGTCCACCCGCCTACCCCTAGGCTATCGTATGTCCTGGCCCAGTTAGTTAGGTGCTCGTTTCGAACGTTCGGGTCCGAAGGCCAGACCCAGTTGAAGTCGTGCGGTTCACTTGAGTGCCTGTTGCTAATGAATATCGTAGGCATAATGCCTTATCTCCTAGTTAGATTTATTTCACTAGATGCACATCTAGTAGATTGCCATTACCTCTCACTCATAGACTCCCATTGCCTGACGATTTCCTCTGGCGTGCGCTTACGAGGGCCAGTCAACACGCCATCACCTGCCTCACAGTCAGGACATAGGTAGTCGTACATCACGCCACCTACATACACACCGTGTTGGCATGTGTCACCTGGATAACATGACCAGCCTTGTGGGTATCTCTCTTGATACCAGTGGTAGCATGTCTCACATAGACGTGTCCTGGTGTGCCCTTCTACATCGGTCTGAGATGTACCGCACGTGGTATGCATCTCTATCTCTTTGTAGTCGTAGTATCCAAGTGGTACTGTCTGGTACCACACCAGCGGTTGTTGGCATCCTTGCATAATCTCTCCTCACTAGATGCACATCTAGTCTCTTGTAGTCCAGTACGCCAGCTCCTCGGAGTAGTCGCACATCTGTTGGAACGTGGGTATGAGTATCGTCCACTTATCTATCCGCACGATGGTGGTAGGCACAGTGTTAGGGTCATACTTAGGGTATGTGCTGAGATAGTTGAACCTAATGACGTCCATGAACGTCATGTTCTTAGGCTCGTGGTCGTTGCAGAAGTAATCCATCCCTGGGTTACAGTCAGGGAAGATGTAGTATTCTTCCAGGTCACCATCACCGCACACGGTGCAGTATCTCTTGTCTCCTTCCATCTGTTCTTTGTGCAGTCTCGGCACATCACGGTAAGGCCAGCACATATCACATAGCCCGTCGTCTATGTGTGTCTGGTCAACAGTTAGGAACGCCTCGCATTTCTGACAGTGGATACGTCTCATGTTTATCTCCTGTATTTTTGATCGTGACTTCTCACTAGATGCACATCTAGTAGAGTGTGATGCGCTCAGCCTGCTGCTTGAAAATCTTTTTCTCTACGCATGGGTTGCAGATGCGTGAGCCAGCGATGAACAAGCCAGGTTCAATGGGTATGCTGTTGTCTATGTCTACCTGCCTACCACATCCCATCATGCACAGTTGGACCACTTTCAACTGTTCTTCTACCTGGGCTGCTTGCCTACCTAGGTTTTCCATGACTGAATCTCCCGCCACTAGATGCACATCTAGTGGTGATGGGTTGAATCTCAACACGTCGTGTTGGCCCATCACTAAACCCCACTAGATGCACATCTAGTGGGGTTGATGTGATAGGTCACGTATCAGTGTATGTACTCACGCTCCTGTAATAGATTGCGCCTCACTAGATGCACATCTAGTGAGGCGTGGGTTTGGATGGAATCTAGGATAGGATGGCCCACTCGTGGCCAGCGGCGCAGGTGTGCAACCCAGCTTCCATTTCCGGTACCTGTTTCCGAGTGATGTAGATGTGCATGCACTCACATCCAAAGTTGACGCGGCTATTCTCGGGTTTGGGCTCAGCGGCTGGACGCTCGACACGTGAGACCGTGAATGCCTTCACGTCAACCTTAAGCTCAGCCAGAATCTCGGCGATACGCGCGCGGCGCGTAGGCGTCAACTTCATTCCAACATAACCAAAGTTGGCCAGCGTACCAGTACCTTTAGCACCTTTGAACTCTAACCCTACCTTAGCCAGTAATCCTCGGAAAGCCTCATTATGCCAACAGCCCGAGCCAACCTTAAGATGTAGCACTCGGGCTACCATTTCAGCGGTCTCGTGGATGATTTGGATAAACAGATTTTCGAGCCAGTCTGGCTGGCTGGTATCGAAATGTTTGGCGTCAATGACTATAGCCCGGTGTGTATCTTCTGCGCCTGCCTGTTGATACTCGGGAGATTTGCGAGCGCAGAAACGGTCTCGGCCTTGGATGCCTGGCACAACTGTTATTCGGTCGATAGTAGCATCTGCGCCTACCATCAACTGGGCTGCCCAGTTGGATATAGTCTCGGACTGGCTGATGGCTCGGGTAAGGCTGGCTGGGCTGACTGTAATCTTTGCGGTCATAATGACACGCTCCTAGTAAATACTCACGGCTGAGCCGTGGCCAGATTCCTACTAGATGCACATCTAGTGGGAATGTGGCTACGGTTTAACCTTGAATCATCGACGCCGTTTAACGTGAGCGCGTGGCACGTATTCGATTGTAGGTGCGCTCAGCACACCTTCACGTGGCCCGAGCGCAGGAATGGCTTAGATAGATTCTTGAGCTTGCGCCGATGCTGGCTCAATCGTGAGTGGCCTATAGGCGCGCGCTCAGAATGTAGGCTGGACGTGGTAGGCAATCCGCGTGGCTCACTGTTGCGCCTGCCTAGACTTACGGGCTCACTAGATGCACATCTAGTGGTATGACTAGCCTGGCCCACGTGGCGTGGGCTAGGTAGCGCGCTCTCCAGTACGTAGCCATAAGGCTGTACTGGCTCACGCGTGGCCACGATGTAGCGCGTGGGCTCAGCATCTATGGTGTGCGCTACGTAGCGCGCTCTGGATGATGGACTGCGTTTCGACATGCGCTCTACTCCTCGTGTGACAACTTGCCTGGCTTCACTAGACTAGCCTGCACGTGGCTAGTTGTCTAGCGTGTACCAGTACATGCACCACGCGCCACGAGCCAGTAAAAGGCCCTACCCCCCCATGGCTTACCCGTCTAATGAGTAGATAGTGTCCTACCCGCGACAATTCAATGTGTATAAAGGCCTTTTTCATTGACAAGAGCTGATTTGAACGCTATGCTCTGGCGGAGCGGCGCAGACAGGAGGAGCAAACGAGCATTGGGGGGGATTGTGTCTCGGATTATCCCCAGTAAATGTTGATATAGGCGTGAAATAGGGCGCACACACCTGCACACTTAGGTGCACAGGGTGTGCGCTTAGTCATTTTAGGAGGGCGCACAGGGTGTGCGCACAGGTGTGCACATGGCTAGTAATAGTAAAGAAGCGGTGTTGGAAAGACAGGATAGATATCTGAGGGCCTACGCCGAGTTGGGGACTGTCCGGAACGCTGCGAAGGTAGCCGAGATCGACAGGTCTACGGTGGATCGGTGGTTCAAGGATGACCTACACGGTTTCCGGGCTAAGTATGATCATGCGAGGCAGAGCCACCGGGAGTATCTTGAGTCCAAAATGTTTGCGTTGATCGAGGAGATGAAGCCGGGGCAGAACCCGACATTGCTGATCTTTGCATTGAACGGGGCGTGGCCTGAGAAGTATAAGATGAACGTAGCCGGGAATGAGGACAATGCTAAGCAGACCCTCTCGGAGATCAGGAAGCTGGCTAAGGAAGCCAAGGAGGTAGTGGTACCGAATGGTGACGACGGTAACGGAGCTTCCCCAATACGTACAGACGCTGTATGAGACGGTAGGGTATAAGCCTACACCTGCCCAGGAAGAGGTGGTATCGAGTAGGAAGCGGTACATCGTGGTGGCTGGTGGTGAGCAGGCGGGTAAGTCGGTGGTGGCAGCCAAGTATCTATTGGCCCGGTTCGCTGAGACTGAGGATCCGGGGCTGTACTGGCTGGTTGCGGCGGACTACGAGAGGACCAGGGCTGAATTTGAGTACCTGGTAGAGGATTTTGGGAAGTTAGGGGTACTTAAAGAGGCTACCAAGCGGGTTGACCCTGGCAGGATCATCTTATTTGACGGCACCCGCATTGAGACGAAGAGTGGTAAGGATCCGAGGACGCTGGCGATGCGTGCGCCCAACGGGATACTGGGGTGTGAGGCCAGCCAGTTGGACTTGGAGACCTACCACAGGTTGAGATCCAGGCTTGCCCCCCGTCGTGGGTGGTTATTCATGTCTGGGACCATGGAAGGGTCGCTTGGTTGGTACCCCCAGTTGGTCCAGGCGTGGAGTCATGGGTTAGAAGACGAGGTAAGTTACTCTCTGCCCTCTTATAGCAACTTCCATCTATATCCTGGGGGCCGGGAAGACCCCGAGATGGACAGGTTACGGGCCGCCAGCTCCGATGAGTTCTTCATGGAGCGGATCGAGGGGATACCTTGCCCTCCGAAGGGGTTAGTATTCCACGAATTTCGGCCCGATGCCCACATAAAGGATGTCGAATGGATACCTGAGGAGCCTGTACACCTCTGGATCGACCCTGGATACGGAGATGCCTGCGCTGTGATGGCGGTCCAGATCATCGATGGCATGGTCAGGGTGTTCGATGAGATCTACGAGAGGGGCCGGGTGACCTCCGAGATCATTCAGATAGCAAGGAATAGGCCCTGGTGGGGTAAAGACGGTGAGTGTAATGTGCATTTCGGGGTGGTTGACGTCTACGGTACCCAACATCACAACATGCCAGCCGTCGCAGAACAGTGGTTGGCCGAGACCGGGCTCTATCTTTCGTCCCGTAGGGTCAGGATCAACGAGGGAACGGAGAGGTTGAAGACGTTCTTGAAGGTAGACCCCCTGACCGGGGCTCCCAGGATCATGTTTGACAACAAATGCCGGGGCATATTGAGTGAATTCGGGGCTTTATCTAACCCCTTTGACGGACAAACCAGGGTATATCGCTGGAAAACCGACCGGGATGGTAATATAGTAGGCGATATCCCGGAAGACCGGAACAACCACGGGATAAAGGCCACGATCTACGGCCTGGTCGACCAGTTTGGGTACGCCCACGCCGGGAATCGTAAGACTATTCGGGTGAAACACTGGTAACAGGAGCTAGAATTGGCTAAATGTGAGCCCGAGGAGATCGTCCAGGCAGTCCAACGGCACGCAGATGAGACTGATGCCCTCCGTGTGCGCATGGAAGAGGACTATGAGCTGTATAACCTGGCGGAATACGACGCCGGGGACGGATATGAGAGCTATACGTCCAACTCACCCCAGGTATACGCCGATAAGATCGTTGGTTGGCTCACTAACCACGAGATCATCATCCGTATGCCCTATAACAACACCCATGAGATAGATAGGCTGCGTTTTGATGCCAAAGAGAAGTTCTTGATCGGACTTTTCCGGGCCAATGACGAGCGTTTGACCCAATTACTCCTCCCATCAGCCCAACAAAGCCTATGTTGGTACATTTCTATGCGTGGTTGGTATGCTGGCCGCGCCCTCCTCATGAAAGATGACGATGGGGAGACCTATGCCGACTTCACGCCGTGGGATCCGCTCCATACCTTCTGGTGTATGGATGGGAAGGGACTGGACTGGGCGTGTTACCGGATCAGGAAGACCCGTGCCGAGATCGAGTCCGAGTACCCTGACTTCAAGCTAGAAGAAGGCATGAGCACCCACACCGGGTTCGACGAGATAGGGATCGACGTCTATGACTACTACGACAAGGAAGATAACTGCGTAGTCATCCAGGGATCCTTCGCTAAAGAGCCCACACCCCACGGTTCAAACCGGGTTCCAGTCATTGTCGGAGCTGTAGGCTCCCAACCCCCCATCCAACCCCGGCTAATGAACCGTTATAGCTCGGATACCTGCGCTAACTACGGCGAGTCCATCTTCAAATCGAACCGGGAACTCTTCGCACGGAACAACTTCATGATGTCTGTGATGTTGGAGTTGGTAGCGAGGGCGCGGAAGCAAGGGATCGTGGTACGGAGCCGGGACGGATCTAAGACACTAGATGAAGACCCGTACCAGGCCGGTGCGGAGATCAGCCTTGCCGAGGGAGAGGAAGTCGCGCCCCTGGGTCTCATGGAGATGGCCAGGGAGTCCAGCTCCTTCATGGGCCTGGTATCTGGTGAGATACAGAGGGGCTCCCTACCCTATAGTGTATACGGGGAGCTTCAGTTCCAACTCTCGGGTTTTGCTATAAATACCCTACGCCAGGGTATCGAGACCGTGATCCAACCCCGGCTGAAGTCTCTAGCCAACGCCTACTTGCAGGTCTGCAACCTGTTCTCCGACCAGTACGCGTCGGGTTCTTTCCAGACCATGCAGCTTGCAGGCTGGGCCAATAACCGAAACTGGTTCGACGAGATGATCGAACCCAACATCATCGAAGGGATAGGCGCACCAGAGATCACCCTGATCGGTGACCTACCGCAAGATGACATGACCAAGATGAATATGGCCCAGATAGCCAGAGACGGCCAGATGCCGCTCCTACCTGACCGCATGATCCGGGACGAGATACTCGGCTTGCAGAACGCTGACGAAGCAGATGCCGCGATCAAAGAACAACTGGCAGAACAGGTACTACCCGAGGCCCAACTCTGGTCACTACTTAAAGCAACAGAAGAACGGGGCCGTTCAGACCTGAGCCAGTTCTACTTCGGTCAGCTCATGGAAGTGATCATCCAGAAACAGATGATGAGAGCCCAGGGCATGATGCCTGGGATGGCTCCTGGGGGCGGAGCCCCGCCAGGGCCGGGAGGGCCGGGAGGCCCACAGCAAGGTCCCGCTCCCCAGGGTGTCTCACCTTCAGTGATGCCACCGGCCATGATGGGGACACCACCTCCGATGCCCACGCCGCAGGCAGGACCTAACGTACCGGCAGGTTCACCCAGGCCGGGTCGGATGGGTATAAACGAACGGCTAACAAGACTAGGCTTATTTCCACCGGGAGCATAGTAGATGGCGCAGATCACAGTCAGACTATCCGAAGCCCAAAGCGGGATCAAGGGCGGCATCTCTATTGGCACGGGTCGTTCTAACCTGGAGTCGGCTCTATCGGTAGCGGCTGCCGCCATCGAACGGAGCCACGGTTCTGTTGATATGGGTGCCCTGCGTGAGGCCATATCTGAGCAGAACGTAGGTGCTCCAGAGAATAACCAGGAACAATTAGAAGAATTCGAAGAAGCATTGGACCTTGGCATCAGTGCCGAGATATTCAACAGTGCCATCAATACCAAGGCTTTGATCAAGGCCGCTCAGGATAAGTGGGTCAACCAGGGGGCTCCGGTGACTGCCGCAGATGTACAGGAGATCGACGCACCGATCAAAGAGGTACAGCGAGCGGCGGCTATGACCGACTACAACCGGATGACCAACAGGGATCCCAGCCAGACCGTTGCCGAACTCGCCCCAGATAGTCCTACGTTATTCGGTATAGGAAAAGATACACAGATATCTGACCTGACTGATAAACAATTGGGAGACCTGGTAAAGCAGGGACTTGGCGGTCAGGGCATCACTGATAGCCTCTTCTGGTCAGCCAGGAACGAACAGAGCAGACGGGGCACGACGGTATCCACGAACCAGTTCACTGGAGCCCTGGAGTCTACCCCTTTATCTGAGGATGAGAAAGCTGGGTTCGTAGAAGGCAGCGATATCAATGGGGGTCGTGGGAGCGGTAAATTCGTCCAAATGACTGGTGATCCTACTCCGTTGGGGGAAATAGTCCGTGAGTCACCTGGCTCTGCGCAGGATGTAACCGCTAAAGATGACACACCGTACACCTTGTTCTTGCGTCAGTTACTTGGTACCGATCCCTCAAGTTGGGCTAATGACGCAGAGTCTTTTAACGCTCTTGGTGATATGGCCAGAGAGTACATAAGTAATAACCCTGACTATGGTACCAGTGCAAATGCCCGTAAAGCTCAAGCGGCTGATGATAACAATGTGATATCAGTGCTGCGAGATGCCATGGGGGACATACGCACCCTATCGGGCTTTGATACTTTGCCTATCGGCATATACATGAACACCAATCCCGGTATGTGGGGCAACCTTCAACCATCGGGAGCCGATCTTACTGGATACAATCTTGATCCTATGGATCCAACAACTACGACTACCTTTACTCCTAAGCTGCCCGATCCTTCTAGTGGCGGAGATCTTGGATTCTTAGAAGGGATCATGAACCCTGAACAGATGCAGGCTCTTGGCTTGAGTGCTGAGTCGTATGCCTCACAGGTGCCGTTCCAGACGGCCTGGAGACAACAGGCGGCGGCTACACCAGGATCTATGAACCCGTTAGCCCGTCGTGCTCTCGCGGCACAGAACCCGTTTGCCCAGTTACAGTATTGGTTGAGCGAGTCCCAGAGCCCCAGGAGTTTCTTACAGGACTATCAGCCCTGGAGTGCAGAAGGATTCGAGACTGGATTAGCCTCTGCTATGGAAAGCGCGGCGGCGTTTCCAACCGACTTTACTCAGATCGGCCCCGAGGATATAGAGGCTGCCAAATGGAAAGCCTGGCTTGCGCAACCAGAGAATATGATGTCGGCTGTCCAGGCCCCGACATTGATGCGTACCGACCCGTTCAAAAGAGATATGATGCGGTCTGCGTTCCAGAGGTTGTATGATATAGCGGCAAGCCGAGATCCAGCAGGTGGCGCAAACGTAGATATAGCAAGTCTGTTCGGGAGTTTAAGATAATGGTTGTTACCGGAGGAGTATTCGGAGCTAACCCATTCGCCAATCCCTTCGATACGGGGTTCGATATGACCCAGTCTGCCTTCAACCCTGGGCAGTTCGTACCGTTCGGCGATGTCTACCGTCAGATGACTGCGGAAGCACCGTGGACACTGAACCCACTGGGGCGTAAGGCCGCTGCTGCCATGCAACCATTACTCTCTACCCAGTACGCACTACAGCAGCCTGGTGTGAACATGCCCGAGAGTATGTTGGGTCAGAACCCGTACCGCCAGTTCCTACAGGGGAACCTATACGGCATGAACCCCGCGACACCAGGTGGTAGGTTCACATCCCAGTTGTCGGGACAGAACCTACAGACCAGGCTTCAGCGGATCGCTAACCTGATATCGCCAGGCGCGGCGGCGGCTACCAATCCCCTGGACATGGCACTACAACAGACCTTTGCCGACCCACAGAACCAACTAGCGGCGGCGGCACTACCTGCCTTACAGCGGTCTGCTCCTGCCATACGCTCTGCTTTACAGAGCGGGTACCAGAGATTATTCGATAGGTTCATGGGGGCTAACCCAACGGGTAACTTCTTACGGGCATCTCTGGGCATGGAGGGAACGCCGTTACCGGAATCTTTTTTAGCTAACCCGGCTCTAGGTATGGGTAGTGAGATCCAGAGTCTTAATCCTACGGTTCTACCTACGGCTGTGCCTACGGTGGAACCCGATCCTACTCAGACTGTGGAATCCGATCCCCTTGAGTCCGTTATAGCGAACGTTTTCGGGAATCCCGCTCTGGAAGGATCTTTCTTACCGGAGGATGTGACTATCACCGAAGAGTTAGAGACTGCCAATATACCTTCGCCATTCCTTGCAGCAGGAGAAAAAGATGATCCGATATCTCTGGTCGATATGTGGAAAGAGAGTAACGTCAGAGACGCCTCAGGATATATACAGACTGACAGGGGAGACTCCACCATCGACTCTTTGAATGTGACGGAAGGGACTCTAACAGCCCTGAGTCAGATACAAAAGGACCTCGCAGGTGGTCTGTACTCTAATAAACAAGGGAACCTGATGGTCGAGTCCATCATGAACGCCCAACAACCAGAAATGGCTGAGTGGATACGGATCCCAGGCCCTGCTACAGGCAAGGGGTATATACGAGTTGAGGATTTGGGCCGATTACAAAGGGGAGAGATAAAGGAAGCTGATCTCCCCGCTCTCAGCGAAGCTGAATACAATGACATACTCATGAAACACGGAGTGACCGCTACAGGCGCACCGCTCGGTAAAGCTTTCCAGAACCAACAAACATCCCCCGGAGTTGATTTTGTCAGAACTAAGGGTGGTGCCGTGATCAAGACTGACTGGCTACCAGACAGACTCAGGGCTTTTAAATAGGAGTAAGAGATGGCTCAACAATTCGGTGATTTCGACTTTACCAATCCCTTTGCGGATTTCTTGGAAGCCGAGCCCAGGGCCGCTTACTTCGGCTTGGGTGGACAGGGGCAAGCTACACCATATGGTAGTAGCCCACGCGAACGTCAGTTCTTCCAGGGCCAGTTCCAGAATATGTACAACCAGTACATGGGTGGGCTAGGCCGTGAGTTGGGCCAGGGGCAACTCCCAACCCAACGGTTCGGTGAATTCTTACAGGACTTCCCCTATAGCCAACAGTTCCAAGCCCTCCCCCCGTCTATGCGTGGGGCAGGAGTAGGACAATACGCACCACAAGCTAGGTTCTTGTACCAGTGACCTCACCCCGTCTCCCTAACCCGATAGGTATAACGTATGCTGACGACTACAGTCAGGTGCGTATGCCATCGCGCCCTGTGGCACCTACTGATACCGAACCCATCGTACAGGTAGGGACAGATGATCCTGTTGTCCGTAATGCGTTCGAACAGTATGTGTTAGACCATGCCGAGTTCGGGGCGATGGTAGCCCCACCCCGTGATACTCAGGGGTTCCTGCCCATACCTGGTCTAGAGGATATGCCTGGGGCCGACCTGCCCCATGGGGCAGAGACCTACGCTATACCGCCCGAGGTTGGTGGTCTGGTCACCGGACGTGGGGGTGAGGCTGCGCGTGAGTTCATGGCTGGTGCTCCCATGGCTGCCATCCAGGCATTTCAGAAATATGTTGACGAGCCCATAGGGGCCACCATCATGAGCGAGTTCGGCACTAGATCGCTCTATGACCGTCCAGAGCTTCCTTGGCCGACCCCTCTAGGCCCTGACCCTGAATTAGGTGCACCTCTAGCACCCTGGCAGGATGAGTGGCGAGAGCAATACCAACAACAGCCATTAGCTGCCAGACTGACCAGCGAGATACTCCCTTGGGTAGCAGCACCTGCGACAGCCCCTATCCGGGGAACTATCGCTGCCGCAGGCAAGACTGGCCCTATCGGATATGCCGGTGGGGCTGCTAGGACTGCGTTGCTGCCTTTTGCAGCAGAAGAGGCTGTAGGTGCGGCTCTACTAGGGGGAGGAGCGAAAGCTTTGGTTGGTGGGGCCAGAGCGATACCTAAGATCCCAGGTGCAGCCCAGGCTGCCGCCGAGTTGCCCTTTGAGATCTTGGGCAGACTGGGCGAGAACCTGATGGGTAAGGTCAAACAGGTCCATCGGTGGGCGTCACAGACAGATGCTACTAGACCCTCACGCCGGGTGGCCGTAGAGGCCCCTGACCCTGAGGCAGATGTTGCCCATTGGAGAACACCCAGGAACGTACCCGGTACAGAGTCTGGACGTAACTGGGCAGAGAGGTCGGTTGGCGACCTCAGAGAGGAGTTTGCCGCTAGGCATGGGATAACAGATCCTGAAGACGTGGCTACTATCGTGAGGATCGGGCGTGAGCCACTCAGGGTCATGGAAGATGCAGCTAACCAACTAGATCAGATCAGGTTACGTGATAGAGACTTAGACGAACAAATAGTTAAAGCACGTAGCGAGGGTAAATCATTAAGTTCTTTAGTGGAAGCTAAGAACGACCTTGTACGCGAACAGAAAGACATAGTTCAGAAAGTGTGGGCTGACCTGGAGGAACTTGGTGTTACTACGCGGGGTAAATCAGCAGAAGTCGCAAACCTCCATACTCTCTTCGGCAATATAAGAAAGAATGTCCGAGAAGCAGCGGAAGAAGCCGAGCAGGTTGTGGCCCGAGGACTCCTAGAAGAGCAGACTGGCAGAGTAGAGCCTACCTATTTCGGCGGCAAGAAACTAGATGAGCTATCTGACGACCAGCGCGCCAGAATTAATGCCGCCGTAGATGAGGATATAGCCATTAGAGACACGGTGAATACCAATAGATGGGGAAGCATCTTCCTTGGTAATCATAAACTATGGGATATCCCAATCCGTAGATTAGAGTTTCTGATAGCCGATGCCGCCATCACGGGTCGTACTATCGAGGATCCGTTTACACGCCAAAATATCCCGATCCGTTCTGTCCAGGGTGAGGAGGCTTGGCTAAACGCGGTCAAACGGGAATATGGTGATGGCTATACGCTCGTCACTCAGGGCGCAGACAAACTACCTAAGACGGTAGATGAAGCCATCCCCATGGTGCAGGCCCGTATCGACGAGGTTAGACGGTACTGGGGTGAAACCCTTACACAAGAGATGCGTCTGCGTATCAGCGACAACGATGCAGGATTAAGACGTCTTAAAGATCCTGAGATAGACATAGTAGACCCAGGCCCAGGTATACGAAATGCCTTTGAAGCTGACGGTCAGAGACTCTTTGAACAAGATGGTCGTGCTGGTGTGGGTGCTTACCGTGCTCGACTTGAGCAGGTCTTAGATGAGTGGATAGATTTTACCCGTCCTAGTGGGGCAGGAAAGACCATCGTCCCTAGATGGAAGGCAGGGAAGTTCAAGGGCGAAGAGATAAAGATATCGGCAGAACTACTCAAGGACATCCAAGGAAAGGCTGCGAAACGTAACCGGCTGCCTGGTATGAAGGCGGCGGTCATGCGCTACCTTGATGATATCGTGACCCGTCAGATCGACTCCGGTCAGAAGGGTGGAGTAGTTGAGATCCCCGAATGGATGGGGGCCATGGACGCCGAGGACTCACTCCACGGCCTGGCTAACGCAGCATATAAAGAGGAGTTCACCGCTGGTATACACACTCCAGAAGAGCTGGCTGTGCAGGCTGTGAACGAACGGGGCCAGGTACCAGACCTGAATGTCATCAATGCCAACGTAGAAAGGATGGGTGGTACCGAACCGTACACCAATATAGATGATGTGATCAGAGCCGCTGACGTCAGTAATGGAGGCGTATTCCAGAGCCCTACTGCCAGAGGGACTGGCATCGAGGTGATAAACAGCCAGTGGGTGATAGGCAGACCTCACGGTGCTAGTGACCGCGCAGACTGGCAGGCGTTCGACTTCTTAGAGAATAAATTTCATACCAATGCAGAGGGGAAAGTCTCGAAGTTCCGCAATAAAGAGAAGGCAGCGGAACTTCTCAATGCTGACCTACTGGCCAGGAACAGCAAAGCCCTGGATATGCGCTACGAGATAGTAGCCAGAGAGATAGATAAGGTAGACGTTGAAGTAGCTGAGGTATCTGCGATACTGAAGAGTGATGACTTCGACGGTGGCAAGCTCAGGGACGCTATACAGGACAACCCTGAACTACTGGATAACTGGGTCAAGACCATCTTTGTGGTCACCAGGAACCAAGAGACCAATAAGTTTATGATCGGTCTGTCCGATGAGGTGGGCGCATATACGAGTCCTACTTCATACGCGAATAAAGTTCCAGTATTCGACCCCGATCAGTTCTCTGACCTAGCGTTCTACCATAATCATATACGCAGCCAGGTCTTTGATTCCGAACAAGCGGCGTGGACTGCCGCAACTAACGATGCTCAACACATCATTGGAGATGGCGTCAGGCCAACTCCACGGATGTTAGAGAACGTGCGCTACATCAACGCCCAAACTCCTGGTGAGCCTCAGCTCGAACGGGTCATCCGTGAGGGTCTGCGTGACTGGCTAAAGACGAGAGATGCTGTCACCGCTGTAGAAGAATCAGAGAGAGCGGCCAAGGAGATCGTCTACCAGTTCGAAGAGCGCGGCGGTGTGGGCCAGTTCATGTCTAAACCTGGCAGTAACGAACCCATCCAGTACAAGAGTGAGAAAGCGGCCAAGAACTTCCTAACCAGCCTGGCCATCGAGCAGTCCGACCAGGGTATACGGTGGCGTCCGTATGCTGGCATAGATAACGGCAAGCCGATGACCGAGACGGAGGCCATCCAGAGGACAGGGGATACCGTAGCCGATGAGATAGGGGCTCGTAATAACGAGAGCGACCACACACCTGGTGAGACCCACACCATATCCGGTCTTACTGACGAGCGTGTGGTAAACCCGACAGTATCTGGCCCAGCCATAGCCAACTCCATAAGCTGGCCCCATACAGCAATAGACGGGCAACTCCACATAGAGACTAGCGCGATCATGCGCCTGGGTGACACCGACTATGTGGTGACTGACGTGCCTAACTGGGGTATCCAAGCCTACGCCAGGATAGGCTTGGATGCCGAACGTGCGTGGGTACCCATCGAAGGTATACGCCTAGACCCTAATACCGGACAGGCAGACGTGGCCCGATCCAGGTTCATTGACATGTCATTAGAAGAAGCAGAATGGGAACTTCAGTATGCAACTCTAGAAGAAGAAATAGAAGGCATCTATTACGGGATGGGTAACCCCGACCTAGAGACCATATCCCGTAGGCTGACGGCTGGACTTGAGGATGCACAGGGAGAGCACTGGTCACTGGAAGACTGGCAAGGCTTGAACGAATGGTTCGGCACCCCACATGCTACTGGGTTCTCCAAGGCATCTGCTGCTAGGGCTATGGAAACTCCAGCTCCTACTGTGCCTCAGGGCGGAGTTATTCCATGGGATACTCCTAATATGGGCATGGGTCGTCCTAAGAGTCCTCCTGGCCCTCCGACTGAAGTGGAAGTATTCCATGGTACCGACAGCCCCGCCGGTAAAATACAGGGGCTGCCAGATCTAAGAGAAGGTACGGAGTGGACATTCGGTGGTGTTCATTTTGGTACAAGAAAAGCCGCTACAGATCGGTTAGGTACCTACGACAAAGGTGGTGTTCAACCTGACCCGACTAAGTGGAGGGTGGTTCCCGTAGAGATCAGGCTCGAAAAACCGTATGGCTCTATTGATAATCCTATAGATGAAACAGAAATCTACGGAATGAATTTGCGTATTCATTTCAAAGAAGACCTTGATGCTGGCATACCACTGGCGGAGACGCGCAAACACCGGACGGGGTTCCAGCAATTAAAAGATGAAGGTCACGATGGCATCATATATAGGAATATATCTGAAGACCCAGACTCTATATCTTACTTAGTATTTGATCCGGTGAAGTCGGTTCTACCAAAGATAGTAGGAGACGATGCCCAGGCCCTACGCAGATTATTAGACAGTGACCCCGACCTAGAGGTCTACACAAAGAATGTCTCTAGAGAGAACAAGGCTGGTGGCCCACGGACGAAGGGAGTCCAGGTACGGGTCAGGTCTAAAGAAGGCGTAGCCCTAGACCCTACAGTAGCTAAGTACACCACCCGCAATACCTACGGGCCTACCTTTACTGGTGAGGACGCCATGCTGGATGCTCTGGCATGGGCAGATGAGGTTCGATATGGCCATAGGTCACGGGCTCCTGGCCATGTACCCCCTGAAGACCCCACCGACATGCTGTCAGCGGAGAAGGTACTGGAGCCTGATGAGGCACCGAAGCCTGAGACTCCGACCAAGAAGTCAACCAAGAAACTGCACAAGGTAAAGAAGGTAGAGGCAGACGCCGCCGCCGCCGGTGGTGATGGTGGTGGTCGCTACGTCAAAGAACTGGCCTTAGAGATAGCCGATGATGATAACCCTGTTGCTAAGCTGGCTAAGGTAATAAATCACTACGATCCGCTAGTAGCTAGGGCATCTGAGAAGGTACACGCTGCCCGTCAGCAGATAAGTGCAGAGATCATGGGGCAGATCGAATCTACTGAACTGTCTAAGATCCTGCACGGATCAAACAACGGTACAGAAACAGGTATCTATACCCAAGAAGCTAAGAATATAGCTAATAATATGATGGGGAAGCTCAGAGTACGACAGATCAGCGACCCTCTATCTACAGAATACCGTAGTGAGCTTATCGCCAAACTGGTAGATACTGGCGGAGACCCTGACCTAGCCCTTAAAGGTAACCCTCTAGTGGAATTCTCTCGTAAGGATGTAGAAGATCTTTATAAGGGAGTGCATGACTGGATCAAAGGGAAAGGCAGAGGCAGACCCATAACTGGTGCCAACGCTGTGCTGTCCATCGACCAGATCATGCGTGGAGACCTGCCCTATGCCAGTAACCTACGGATACTAGATGACATCTTCGATCTCAAAAAGAAGTACGGGGTGTCTCTGGAAGAATCCGCGAAGGGTTACATGAACAAGTCGGGCACGACTGCGGCCAGGTTCTGGGAGAACTTCCTAGACTTCCTGTCGATGCCTAAGGCCATCGTAAGCTCCCTCGACTTCTCGGCCCCACTACGGCAGGCTGTGATCTTAGGGCCTACCCACCCCGTAGAGTTCTTCCGTAACATACCTAAAGGACTGCGGTTACTGTTACACCCAACCAAGTCTAGGCAATACTCTGAGCTGGTTGATGACTATGTAACCGGGCGGTCTGGAGAAAGACCGTATGCTAACTTCCTTCAGGAGCACGGTCTATATATAGCTGATAAGAACGCAGGCATGTCGGGACGTGAAGAGTCCTTCGTATCTACTATGTTTGAGCGCATAGATGCTCTGAAGGACGACATGAACTGGATCAAGAAGTCGCTAGGGTACGCTCTGGCGATACCTAACCAGGTGGTACTTCGTTCTGAGCGCGGCTTCACTGGCTACTTAAACCTGGTCAGGGCGGATGTGACAGACACCATCATGGATAACTGGATCAAGGCAGGTAAGCTACACAAGGATGTATCCGGTGGGCTTAGGTACGGTCAGGGCGTCACGCGCCGGGACATGCAAGAACTAACCCTGTTCATCAATAGGATCACGGGACGTGGTGGCTTAGGTCCTATGGAGAATATCCCAGGAGCCACTAAGTTCCTAAACGCCGCCTTCTTCTCGCCCAGGTTCGTATCAGCCAGGATTACAGCCCCGCTATCTATACTTACCCCCAGGGGTATGGCATACCAGAAGTTCAACTTCTTCGGCGCGCAGGGCAGGATCCCTCTTGGCCCCAAGGTCACACTGGATGACTTCAATGTGTTGTTCCCACGGACAGTAAGAGCCCAGGCCATACGGGATCTATCTACTTTCGTGGCTACAGGCTCCACCATACTGTACCTGCTGTCCTTGCAGGATAACGTGACCGTTGAGCTAGACCCCAGGTCTCCCGACTTCGGCAAGGGGCGGATAGGGGCACTACGCTTCGACTTCTGGGGGGGCCACCAGACAGTGGTACGCTACGCCGCCCAGTTCATATCGGGGCAGGCCAAGAACTCAGACGATAAGGTACTAGACCGTCATCGGGCGAGCATCGCAGGAAGGAGCGTTCAGAGTAAGCTCTCTCCATTTGCTGGATTTGTAAATGATGTGTGGAGAGGGACTACATTTACTGGCGATGTTATGTCCTTAGAGCCTGGTAGCATCAAGAAGCAGGCATGGAATAGGCTAGGCCCACTGGTCGCCCAGGATATCAATGACGCCTTCCGAGACAGCTTCGGTCTGGGCTTGCTGGCTACGGCCATCGCGCCGTTAGGTGTCAGCGTAACTGTCTATAACGGCTTAAATGAGATAGGTCTTAACCTAGCCAAGGTGCTGAGAAATCCTGCAAGCGGTAAGACCTGGATGGACGAGACCAAAGATAGACTACGGAACAATACCAAGGACGTTAACGTCACCGATATGAACCAGTTGTATCCAGATGCGGTGAAGGCCATCAAAGATACGGACGAGTACCGTGCCGCTCAGGATGAAGCCTACTTTAAGGCTGCCGCCAAGAGACCTGAAGGAGCGGAGCTGGTGTACCAGAATCTCGGAGAGATCCGTGAAGCCAGCAGGTCTACCTACAACTCGATAGAGCAAGCCATGAACGGTCAGGCTGACCCTGACGGGATCATACCTATTAACTGGGCTTCGGACAGTCAGATGCGCACCATGGTCAAGGGAGCACTGGGTGATCTGGGTGCTATGAGTAGGTTGATGGAAGAGTCGGTTGACTTTGAAGATATCCTGGGCCGTAGGGAAGAACAGGCGTGGGATGTCATCGCCAATCTGTACTGGAACACGGAACCCAAGACCCTGGCCAACGGAGAGCTGGACTTCCGTGGGCAGAAGATATCACGGCTGGGCTTACAGAACGAAGTTAACAGCACTCACGGTGACGACGATTGGATAGGGCCTGGGCCTGTGATATGGACAGCCGATCAAGCAGAAGGCCGTCCTATCCACGTATGGGACTACATCAAAGGGGAGTTCGAAGACGGAACCAGGGTACCGTCTAAATACACTCACCTGGGCACACGCATAGACCGTGTTAAGTACCCGAAGGCATCGATATTCCTAGAACGTATGCGTGATGCTGAAGCTATCTACGAACAGGCATGGTGGGGGGTGCCAGACGATGTGCTGTCCAGGCTAGTGGGTTCGCTAGACCAGCCTGGTACGCCTGCTTATAACTACTACCAGTACCTACAGGCAGGCCCCCAGGCCCAGCAGGTACTAAAGAACGCGAAGGGGGTACCTGAAGCCATCGAGATCGTGGGCCTGATACGAGAGAAGAACCGTAGGAACATAGAACCAGTATTTGAGGGCCAGACATTAGAGCAGATGAGTATGACTTGGGGATTTGGTTTGTCTTCCGCTAAAACCATCCCAGGAGAGGCGACACGGCGGGATATCATACAAGCCTGGTCTCCAGCAAACGCCCCAGAGATACCTACGTTGTCGAATACACCGGGATTGGAAGACCTCATGGCCCCAATCGGTAGCACTAGATAAGTTGACACTTAGAAAAACAAGGGGATAGGATTTGATCATGACGACAGATAATCAGTCATATGACGTAGACGCAACCATCGACCTGGCTATCGCAGAGACTCCCTTGGAGCCTGTAGATGAACCTGGGCCTGTTGATGATCTACCTGTTGATAATGCTGAGACGGTTACTGAGGCGATTGAAGCTGGAAGCGAACCAGCAGTACCGCCTCAGCCTGAGGTATCGACACCAGGAGTTGTTACTCAAACACCAAATGAGATACCAGACGTCACGAAGCCGTTCGAAGCCCCTGGTCAAACGAATAGACTCCAACAGCTTGAGCAACAGAACCTACAGTTCCAGCAGCAGCAACGACAGCAGCAGCTAGATTCCGAGGTTTCAAAGATCCAGAGTGAACTGGAGGGTCAGGGATATCTGCCCGAGCAGGCATCACAGATCGCTACCACCCTGAAGGAGCAAGCAGAACGAGAATCAAAGATAGTAAATGCAGCCCAACAACGGGAGGCATTTTTACGAGGGCAGTATACTGCCGCCATCAAGTTCGTTCAGGACTACGGCCTCAACATAACCGATATCGAAGGGCTGCGTGGCTACAATACCCCGGCAGAGATGGAGCGTGAAGCCAAGCGCATGTCGGAAACCAAGGAGATGCAGACGAAGCTTGCTGGCTACGAACAGGGCCGGGTACCATCCCAGCAGTTCGATACAGGGCAGTCTTCGCCAGCCTCTGGCAGGAGCCGGGACCGGCTTCTAGACGACTACATCAACGGTCGGATCTCTTTGTCGCCAGAACAATACAATCGGCTAACAAACGGGAGGTAGGCTAGATGCCACAGACTTCAACTACAGGCTCACTAGAAAATGCCAGTCGCGAGATGATTGCGGCGGCCAGATTCACTGAGGAGCATAACGCTCCCTGCATGGAACTTATTGAGAAGTTCAACCTTGAGAAGGGTTCTGACACCCTGATCGTCCCCAAGGTAGCGCAGATGACCATCGGTGCTCTCCAAGAGGGACAGGACATGATCGACGAAGAAGAGATCGGGATGTCCACCATCAGCGTCACGACCTCTGAGATCGGTGCCAAGATCATCATCACTGACCGTCTGCTCCGCCAGAACTCCCAGGATATCTGGAGACTGGTCGGACGTCAGATGGGTGACGCCATGGCCCGGAAGAAGGACGAGGATGTAATCTCCTTGTTCTCGGCCCTAAATAGCGGGACTACATTCGGCTCCAGTGGCACCACCCTCAAACTGGCCAACGTGTCCAGTTGTATCGGTATCGCTAAAGCTGACAAATACGGAAGCGACCTGCGGATCGTTCACCATCCGAGTGCGATCCTCACTCTCATCTCCGAGATGACTGGTGGGTTCCAGGCCACCCCGCGTCCCATCCCTGCTGGTCTGTCTGCTGATAGACTCGACCAGTTCTGGACGGGGCTCCGTGTCGGTGGTGTACCTATCTTTGAAGACGGTAACATCGACAAGGGTGCTGCATCTGTCGGAGCTATCTTCGACAAGGGTGCATTAGGTATCCTTCAGTCCGTATCCATGAATCAGGAGCGTGAGCGGGATGCTTCCCTCCGCGCTACCGAGCTGGTTGTGACTGCTGACTACGGTGCGTTTGAGATCGACGATAGCCGTGGCGCATCCATGACTTACACCTCGGCTGATCCGTCCACCACGGCTTAGTTGAGTTAAACTCTTAGCGGGGGATGTCCCATGCATGTAAATGCACCGGCTCCCCCGCTAGTACCTGTAAGGAGATAACAATATGGCTACTCAACGTAGACCTGGCGGCGGTGGTCGACGGCCATCTACAACCAGAGCCGGTGGTCGCAGTCGGCCACCTACAACCAGAGCGGGTGCCCGTATACCAGCGAATCAACGAGGTGAGGGGGCCTACCAGCCGCGCATACCTAGACCTCAATCACAAGCAACCAAGGCCGCCGCTCTCAAAGCACTCGGTAAGGTTGGCGGTCCAACTAAAGTCACCATAGCCCAAGTACGGAACGACCCAAGCATCAAGGCCAATGAGAAGGCTACTATCATCAAGGCTTTGCAACGGAGCCAAGCACGACGTACCGAGGGCTAGTCATCGAGGTTTTATGGCTGAGACTACACAAGAGCTATCTGATAGGAACCGATGGCTCCGTAACCAAGGCTACAACTGGGAGTTGATAGTTAGGAACGAGCAGAGGGCCACCTGGTATAAGCCAGACGGCACAGCCATCCCTAACCTCCCGGCTGATAACTATCACATCAAGAGATTCAGGGGCAGGGGTTGGACGCTCACTCCACCGGAGACGGTTACCGTCCCCACGGAGCCTACGCCCACACCCGAACCCACACCAGAACCAGAGCCTGTGCCTGCACACCAGTGTGCGTTCGCAAGGCCATTGGGTTCTCCGTGTAAGACCGAGGGGTGTACCAATACCCGTCAGGTCACCTATCGCAAACGCCGCAAGGTAGCGGCATAAGGGCTGTAACGATTCCCGAGGCCCTTAATATCGGGGATCGCAGGACTTAGAGCCTGTGAATAAGGAGAATAGAGATGGCTTTTCCAACAACGATCAATCTAAAGAACGGATGGGAGAAGCAAGAGACTTCTGCCCAGAAGCACAAGCTAGGCACACGTGGCGTTACTGCCGATGGCAGGGTCTTCTACTATGCTAAGAATAGTAGTGCCGCCATAACCCCAGGCGGAAAGATCTGTGATGGCATCGCTGCTGTCGCTGCCCACGATATGGACGTAGCGGCCACAGAGGCCCACTCCGCTGGGGATACCACCATCAGTCTGGAAGTACCGACCACCGACTTGACCGCCAACCAGTACAAAGATGGCTACTTGATCATCAATGACGGCCCTGGTCAAGGAGAGGTCTACCAGATCAAGTCTCATCCAGCTCATGATGCATCAGCCGACAATACCGTCATCTTCACCATCGACGATGAAGACGGTATCGTGACCGCCCTGACTACATCTTCGCTGTTTGGGGTCATCTACAACCCTTACACCGACGTGAAGATCATCGACGGTGACGGTACCATGACCACTGGCCCTCTGGGTGTGAACCCGATGCCGGTTACTGCCAGCTACTACTTCTGGCTCCAGAGTTCTGGGATCGCTTCCGTACTCTCCGGTGCTGCGGTGGCTGTTGTCGGTGACGCTGTTGGTGTCTCCCAGGCTTCTGGTGAGTCTGGTGCATTTGACCTCTGGGACGCCTCTTCTGAAGAAGATACCCGCCCCATCGGTACTGCCATGAGCATCCCATCGGTGGATACCGATAACCAGGTCGTCATGCTGGCGATAAGGGACTAACCATGGTCGAAGGGGTCTGGCTCTTAGGTGAGCGTTACAAGATATTCGAACCGGGTACGGATAATGAGATCATCATCCACATACCTGGTGCGGATACCCTTTATGACGCCTCGGAACTAGAGGAGATATGCCACTGGCAACGGGAAAATGCTGACCGGGACTTCCAAGCAAAGGTGCACCGCGCTCCGCTTACGAAGGACCAACAGCATGACCTGGGCCAGACCCTGGTGGAGATCCGTGATAGTCACGAGTTCTCCAAAGAGAACCTGCACGGCAGGTATTGGTAAGGAGCTTCTATGCCCAACATCCCCATCCTTTCACGGCTCTTTGGGAAAAGCCCTAAAGAGGAGGTAGTAAATGCCCCGCGTAAAAATGTCAGGCGGAAAAGTAAAGCACTTCCCGTACACGAAGAAGGGAAAAGCAGCAGCAGCCGCAGCCAAAGCAAAGCGCGTAAACCGAGGAAAAAGAAAGTATTAGGAGAGACGCATGGTAACCCAGGGTCGAACCCGTCGGCAGATACGCCAGGCAATCGGGTATAACCTAGGGGCAATATACGTCTCTAGCACTACCTCACAGGTAGATGATGCATCCTTGATAGATACTTCCTTACGAGGCGGCGACGATTCCCATAACGGGAAGTGGGTCGTCGCCTCTGCTAGTACAGGGAGTATCACAGCAGGGGATATCTCCAGGGTCAGTGACTATACACAGTCGTCAACGGACTGTACCGTGGCCCCCGCCTTCTCCGGTTCCATCCCCTCTGGTATGGAGTACGAGCTGTGGGATTCTGCCTATGAGCCCCAGCGTATACACGCCCTGATAGATGCGGCCATCATGGACGCTACTGGCCGGGTGTACACAGACATAGAGAACCTCGATATCTTTGCTGACGGACGAACCAGTAGGTACGACATACCTGCTGACCTGGACATGATCAACAGGATCGAGTACCGGAACACCGTCACATCCAAGCGTATCCATGAGTGTAATGCCACCTTCGATGAGAAGACTGACAGCGACTTCACCCAGTCCCTGGATACCCAAGACCGTAAGCAGGGTAGCCAGAGCCTGAAGATGGTCATAGCCGCTGGTGCTAGTGCCGGTGACTTCGTTACTGACTCCATCACCAGTGCCGACCTCAGTAAGTACGACTACGTTGAGATGTGGGTCAAGAGTACCGTGGATACCAGCGCAGGGAATCTCAAGCTGTTACTGGATGACTCGGCTAGTGGTGCCAGCCCACTTGAAACCCTCTCTATCCCAGCTCTATCGGCTGATACCTGGACGTACTGTCGTATGGCTATGTCTAACCCAGAGACAGACACAGCCATCATCAGTGTCGGGCTTGAGTATGACTCCGACCTGGGTGCCTGCACTGTGTGGATAGACGACATCAAGGCTGTGGTGAATAGCTCTGCTGTGTGGGATCGTCTAGCTCCTAATCTGTGGAGTGTAGACAGGGCATCCCGAGACCTGGTGTTCACCAGTGATGGCCGGTCTATAGCGGGATACCGACTGCTCAAGATATCCGGTGGTGCTAAGCCTGGGCTACTCACGGCTGAGACCACCACCTCTGATGTTGATGACTGGTATGTGATAGCTAGGGCTACGGCCCTGGCGATACAGGGTACGCCTGGTCAAGACCCAGGAGAGAACAGACGCAGGGCTACCCAGTGGTTCGCTATCGCTGAGATGGCGTGGCGCAGTATGCCCATACTCCAGAACGTGAGGATGATCAGCTAGTGACTCAGCGAGTATCGAGGACAGACGAGATAAGCCTGAACTCTGTGCGTTATCCCATAGCTGGCCCTGTAACCACCGTACTGGCCTCTATCTACCCATCCAAGGTGGTTCTAGGGGATACGACCAAAGACAGCCAGCTACGGGCTTCTGTGGCCGCCTGGGGGGATTTCCGTGGTGGCATCGGGGCCGAGGAAGTGGTATCCATCGAAGACCCACTGAACAGGGCATGGTGGAGTACCCTCAACCTGCGGAACCAGGGCCACCTGGTCATGCCGCCCCTTACCGAAAGCGCGAAAGAAGACCTATCTACTGCTATCGGTATCCTGGTGGAGTTCAAGTCTGAGATATATTGCACCGCCAACAACGGGGCTTCGACCACACTCCATAAGTTTGCTGATGGGACAGATGACTGGGGTAATTCGATCAAGACGCTAGACGACAATGCCACTGACGCGTTAGCTATCACGCTTGGTGGCACTGACTACATGATCATTGCTACTGCTGGTGCGACTGCAAGTTCCTACTGGTATTCAACCGATGGGACTACTGGCAACACTACCAAAGACACCACCAACACCAAGTACCTGGCGGAGTGGGATGACAGGCTATGGGGTATCGATGCTGATGGTCAGCTATGGTGGGCTCATACCATAGGGACTGAGAACAACGATGCGGTACTGCCGCTCATGGCTGGTGCCGATGAGGTGACTGACCTATTTGTCGGACGTAGTGCGGCAGGTGAACCGATACTGTATGCCGCTACCAGGCGTGGGCTATGGGCTCACGATGCCCCTAACAGCAGGTTCATACAGACCGAGCTATCCCTACCCTTCCACCCTCAGGCTGGTGAGGGGTGTGTGAAGTGGCGTGACTCCATCTACTACCCAGCAGGGTTGGGTGTATATAGGTACACTCCAGGTTCCACCACATTCATCAGTGCGATGGGAC